>Ga0185342_1000034_pt1 | contig 91774 bp, 61 predicted proteins | sample ConPoolayeEmetaG_FD_128045 | JGI IMG/M metagenome (GOLD analysis project Ga0185342, IMG submission 128045) | Hot spring microbial mat communities from California, USA to study Microbial Dark Matter (Phase II) - Cone Pool mat layer E metaG... ... | reverse complement strand
CCAGATCTGCTTCAACTTCTCTGCCAACCGCCTCTTATCTCTGTGAGGCACTCTGGCCAGGATGTTCCTCATAAAGTGTATCTTGCATCTCTGCCACACCGTCCCCAACCACTCCTTCTTCACCGCTACCTGGATGCCCCTATGAGCATCTGAGATTACCATCCACACCCGCTTTAGACCTCTTCTCTTTAACCCCTTCATAAACTCCCGCCAGGTGTCTTCACTCTCCTCCCACATTGGCTCCACCGCTAACACTTCTACTCTATAATTTATTGATTGATTATTCTGAAGTTATCATAAAATTCAAAAAATTAAAGCTCACCGGAGGCGTGGCTTCAGTAGACTTAAAATTATATCTGATATTATAATTTATAAACTTTAATGTCATTAAATCTTTTAATATCAATTAAATAAGCTATGACGAGAGCCTGGCTTAATTGATAGGCGCCTGAAAAAAAATTAAAAAAAGCCCCGAATTTACCGGGGCTACTCATTCGGATTCTTATAGATTATAAACCCTTACTCATGGCTTCCAGAAAATCGGCATTGGTCTTGGTTTTAGAAAGCTTTTCAAGAAGAAGCTCCATGGCTTCCACTTCATTGAGCTGGCTTAAAATCTTCCGTAGTATCCAGATACGGTTAAGGTCCTTTTCTTGAATCAGAAGCTCTTCTTTTCTGGTACCAGAACGGCTGATGTCAATAGCCGGGAATATTCTTTTATCAACCAGACGCCGGTCAAGATTGATTTCCATGTTTCCGGTTCCCTTAAATTCTTCAAAAATCACATCGTCCATTCGGCTTCCGGTATCTATCAGGGCCGTGGCTACGATAGTCAGACTGCCACCTTCTTCAATTTTCCGGGCAGAACCGAAAAATTTCTTGGGTTTATTAAGGGCATTAGCGTCAATTCCACCTGAGAGTACCTTACCTGAGGGAGGAACTATGGCGTTATGAGCTCGGGCTAACCGGGTAATGGAGTCTAGCAGAATGACCACATCTCTTTTCAGTTCTACCAGTCTTTTAGCTTTCTCCAGGACTATGTTAGCTACCTGAACATTCCGGGTTGGCGGTTCATCAAAGGTCGAAGCTACCACTTCTCCATTAACACTTCTTTTGAAATCAGTGACTTCCTCAGGCCTTTCGGCTATCAGCAGTACAATCAGGAAAATTTCTGGATGGTTTTTTTCTATGGATTTGGCAATGGTTTTAAGCAGGGTAGTTTTACCTGCCCGTGGCGGTGAGACTATCAAACCTCTCTGCCCCTTCCCTATTGGGGTAAGAAGTTCCATAACTCGGGCATTCATATTCTTTGGGTTTCCGTCCTGCAGTTTAATCAGCTCAAACGGATAGACCGGAGTTAGCTGTTCAAAATAGACGTTTCTTCTGGCTTCCAGAACCACGTCCGGGTGAAGGAAATTGATGGCTTCAATCTTTATGAGAGCAAAGTATTTTTCCCCATTTTTAGGCGGCCGGACCACTCCTGAAATCGTATCTCCGGTCCGGAGCTGGAATTTCCTGATCTGAGAAGGAGATACGTAGATGTCATCGGGACTGGGCAGATAGCTAAATTCAGGGGCTCGCAGAAAGCCAAACCCATCTTCCAGGCACTCCAGAACGCCTTCGGAGAAAAGTAAACCCTGTTTTTTGGCCTGAGCTTCAAGAATCTTAAAAATCAGATTGTGCCGGCTGGAAATCTCCAGCTCTTCCTCCGCTACCCCCAAAGATGTAGCAATTTTCCTGAGCTGTGGGAGTTCTTTTTCTTCAAGGTCAATCAGGCTGTATTCTTTCATCTCCAGTACCTCACTCCTTTATTTTTTTTTTTTTGATATTTATTTTTGAGGAAGCCAATTAGCTAAAAACTAAACTATTAGAATATCAGTTGGTAAGCTCTGGCTCCTTGGCCACCGAAGGTGCGGTTCCAGTTTCTTTGGTTTCTGGCTTTTCTTTGGCTTCAGTCTCAGCCGGACCTGGTTTAGGAACCAGCTCCTGAGTCAGGGCGATTTTCAAAACCTGGTCCATGTTTTCAACCAGGTGGATCTTTAGGTTCTGTTTTAATTTTTTAGGCAGGTCCTTAAGGTCTGGCCTGTTATCAAGAGGCAAAATCACCTCTGTTATGCCCTCGCGGTAAGCGGCCAGAAGTTTTTCCTTGATTCCTCCTACCGGCAGAACCTTCCCCCTGAGAGTTATCTCCCCGCTCATGGCCACTTTTTTGCTCACTGGAATCCCGGATAGAAGAGAAATGATGGCTGTGGCAATGGTGATACCTGCCGACGGGCCCTCCTTGGGGGTGGCTCCTTCCGGGACATGAATGTGGATATCAAAATTCTTTTCCAGTTCTTTCCCCATATTCAGCTCGTATAGCTTGTGCCTCACATAACTATAAGCAGCCTGGGCCGATTCCTGCATGATTTCGCCCAGCTGACCAGTGAGCATCAGGTTGCCCTTACCGTGAATCTTGGTGGCTTCAAAAGTCAGAAGCTCTCCCCCAAATTCGGTCCAGGCCATTCCCAGAGCCACTCCGATTTCGTTCTGCCGGTCAATTTCCAGACGGCGGTATTTAGGTATGCCAAGGTAATTTTCCACGTTCCTCGGGGTGATTCTTTCGTGGTAGTCCTTACCTTTGGTCACCACCTTTTTAACCATCTTCCGGCAGATGGAAGTAATTTCTCTCTCCAGGTTACGAACCCCGGCTTCTCTGGTGTATTCCCTTATGATTTTAAGAATAGCCTGGTCGTTAAACTCCAGGTTTTTTGAGTTTAAACCATGAGCCTTCAGCTGTTTGGGGATGAGAAAATGTTTGGCGATCTGAACTTTTTCGTCCTCGGTATAACCGGGCAGCCTAATGACTTCCATTCTGTCCAGTAGAGCCCTGGGAATGGGATCGATAGAATTGGCTGTAACAATAAACATAACCTGCGATAGATCAAAATCAGTATCGATGTAATGGTCAAGGAATTCTTTGTTCTGTTCCGGGTCCAGCACTTCCATCAGAGCAGCAGCCGGGTCTCCCCTATAATCCATACTCATCTTATCAACCTCATCCAGCAGGAAAACTGGATTTTTGGTTCCAGCCCGCTTGATCATCTGGATAATGCGTCCCGGGTAGGCCCCGATGTAGGTTCGACGATGGCCCCTGATTTCAGCCTCATCCCGAACTCCGCCCAGAGATAGCCGGACAAACTTCCGGCCAGTAGCCCTGGCAATGGACTTGCCAAGCGAGGTTTTACCCACTCCCGGTGGGCCAATAAAAGCCAGTATAACCCCTTTGGGGTTTTTAACCAGCTGGCGAATGGCCAGATATTCCAGGATTCTTTCTTTGACCTTTTCCAGCCCGTAATGGTCTTCATTCAGAATCTTTTCGGCTTCTTTTAGGTCTCTTTTTTCCCTTGATTTTTTATTCCACGGGAGAGAAATTAACCAGTCTAAATAATTCCTGCTCACCGTAGCCTCGGCCGACATCGGAGGCATAGTTTCCAGCCTTTCTATTTCTTTCAGAGCTTTTTCGCGCGCTTCAGGTGGCATCTGTGCCTCGGCAACCTTACGTTTCAGTTCTTCAATTTCATTCGGCTGTTCTTCTTTCTTAAACTGCCCGCCTGGAATGAAGGTTTTCTGGGCATTCTCTCTGGCCACTCCCCTTCTCCTGGCACTACCAGGAGCTGGCTCCCTGCTTATATTGGCAATGATGGATTCCTGAAGTAAATATTTTAGCCGATTGAGTCGTTCTCTGGTGTTGATGGTTTCCAGTAAATTCTGTTTTTCTTCAAGCGGCAGATAAAGATGGGAAGCAATTATGTCGGCAATCCGGTAGGCCGTATTTTCTCTCAATGCCGGGATAATGGAATCAAGGTTGGCGCTCTGGTTGGCTTTAAGATATTCCTCAAAAAGAGCCAGAACCTTCTTTAAGAGTTCCTGGGTCTCCTGAGAATTGTCTTCAATTTCCCTGACCACTTTAGCCTGAACCTGGTAGTAGGGATAGGTACTTACGAACTCTAAAATCCGGGCCCTGTTCAGGCCCTCCACAATCACCTTCAAATTTCTTTCATCAGTCCTGGAGGTCCTGATTATCCTGGCGGTAACTCCCATGGTGTAAATATCTTTAGGCATAGGGTTATCTATGCTGGCATCAATCTGAGCTGCCAGAAATATAAGCTTGTCCTGCTCGTAGGCCTTTTCCAAAGCTCTGATGGAAGAGGGCCTTCCCACGACAAAAGGCACCAGAGTAGCAGGAAAAACCACCAAGTCCCTCAAAGGAATAAGGGGAATATTTTTCATAATTTCTGGATTATCACGAGTGTCGGTCATCTTCAGGCTCCGATTACTTTTTTGTATTTTTCATAGCTCAACCTTTGTTCTTCTACCATTTCTCTGGTAATCACAATTCTGGTAGCTTTCTTCTGGGATGGAAGGTAGAACATCAGGTCAAGCATTAAGTCTTCAATTATGGCTCTCAATCCTCTGGCACCCAGCTTCTTTTCCATAGACTTTTCAGCGATAGCGGTAAGTGCCTCAGGGGTGAATTCCAGCTCCACCCCCTCCATCTCGAACAGCTTCTGGTACTGTTTTATTATAGCATTTTTTGGCCTGGTAAGCACCTCTATCAGCTGCTCTTTGTTAAGGTCATGGAAAACGGCGACCACCGGAATCCGGCCAACCAGCTCCGGAATCAGCCCGAATTTTATCAAGTCCTCAGGCATTAGATGGCTGTAAATATCCTGACTGTCGCCCATTTTTTTTACCTCAGCCTTGAAACCAACCATAGACTTACCCAGCCTCTGGGCGATTATCTTATCAAGACCTATAAAGGCCCCGCCCATAATGAACAGGATTTCAGTGGTATCCACCGGAATGAATTCCTGATAGGGATGTTTACGGCCGCCCTGAGGTGGTACATTGGCTACTGTTCCTTCAATAATTTTTAAGAGAGCCTGCTGCACCCCCTCTCCGGAAACATCGCGAGTAATGGAAGGACTGTCAGTTTTCCGGCTGATTTTGTCTATCTCATCAATGTAAACGATGCCTTTCTGGGTTTTTTCCAGGTCGCCCCGAGCTGCCTGGAAAAGCCTGAGGATAACGTTTTCCACATCCTCTCCTACATAACCGGCTTCGGTTAAGGTGGTGGCATCCGCTATGGCAAAAGGTACAGAAAGGATTTTGGCCAGTGTCTGAGCCATCAGAGTTTTCCCGGTCCCGGTAGGGCCAATCAACAGGATATTGCTCTTGGCAATTTCCACCTCGCTCTGTCCACGAGGCTGGTTTATTCTCTTGTAATGATTATAAACGGCCACTGAAATTTTCTTCTTAGCCTCTTCCTGGCCGATTATGTACTCGTCAAGAGCTTTCTTGATCTGTTCTGGCGTCAGGTAATTTTCCTTCTTCTGCTTGAATTCAAGCTCTTTATGCTGGTCATTTACCAGAATAGAATGAGCCAGCTCCACACAGTTATCGCAGATATAGACTTTTTGCGGACCGGCTATCAAGCGGCGAACCTGGGTCTGGGTGCGATGGCAGAAGCTGCACCTGACCTGGGATGCGGAATGTTGATTGTTGACTGTCATTTTTTGCCTAAAAATCTTGTCAGAGAACTTTCCTCAGGCGAGAGTCTCTTTTCGAGTGCTGATGATCTGGTCTATCAGGCCATACTCTTTAGCCTGGACCGGGGTCATGATGAAGTCTCGCTCAACGTCAGCCTGAATTTTCTCAAGCGGCTGCCCGGTGTGCCTGGCCAGGATGCCATTAAGGCTCTCTCTTATCCTGAGAATCTCTTTGGCCTGAATAGCCAGGTCGCTGGCCTGTCCGTGAACTTCGCCAAAGGGTTGGTGTAAAATAATACGGGCATTGGGCAGAGCGTATCTTTTACCGGAAGTACCGGCGGCCAGAAGGACGGCTGCCATACTGGCTGCCTGTCCCAGGCAGATGGTATTGACCGGCGCGGTTATGAACTGCATGGTATCGTATATAGCCAGCCCGGCCGTAATGCTCCCGCCAGGCGAATTTATATAAAGCGAAATATCCTTTTCACTGCCTTCAGCCTCTAAATAAAGAAGCTGGGCAATTACCAGATTGGCCACCTCGTCAGTTATTTCTGTGCCCAGAAAGATTATCCGGTCTTTCAAAAGCCTGGAATATATGTCATAACCGCGCTCGCTGCGCCCGTCCGACTCGATGACGTAAGGAATTAATACCATTTAGGGAGCTTTATTAAATTATAACCTTTGAAGCTAAAAAGTCAAATGTTTTTCTGAGGAGCAGGTTCAATCTCCAATCTTTTTCCCGGTCCTCTTTTTTCAGGGCAGCTTTGAGCTGGTCAAAGGGGATGTTCCGGTTTTCCGAAATTCTTTTAATTTCTGTCTCCAGCTCTTCATCTGAGACCGTTAGACCTTCCTGGCTGGCAATTTTTCTCATAAGAAGATGCTTTTTCAGGTTAGCTTCAGCCCTGGCTCTAACCTGAGCCATGACTTTTTCTTTAAGGTCTGGGGGCATTTTCTGAAGGACGTTTTCTGGAATCTCCCGGCTGATTAGGGCTTGAGCTTCTTCCTCCACCGGGCTCCGGGGAAGAGTCAGGTTAATCTCCTCAGCCAGTTTTTCAAGATATTTATTTAGGGCTCCCTCCCTGGCTTCTTCTTCCAGGTGCCTGGCCAGGTCCTGGCGGATTTTTTCTTTTAGCCCTTCGAGACCTTCAACCTCCGGATCCACGGTCCTGGCAAATTCGTCGTTGAGCTCTGGAATCTTTTTTTCTTTTATTTCCAGCACTTTAATCCTGTAGTCAATCTCCTTGCCGGCAAATCTTTTTTCCCTGTAATCTTCAGGGTACCGGACGGTAAAATTATTTTCCTGCCCTGGCTCCAGGCCAGCCAGAGCCTGATTAAGCTGGGGTTCGTTTTCCTGATGACCGGCTAGGACCACTATTTTCTCTGCCGGCATTAACCTTTTGCTGGCTACTTCCCGGCCCTGAATTTCAATCACCACGTAATCGCCGTCCTGGACCTCCCGGCCCGAGACCGGAAGATATTCTACTGACTCTTCTCGGATCTTTTCCAGGACTCTTTCTACTTCTTCGTCTTTTACTTCAATCTTCTCTTTTTCTACTTTCTTTTCCAGGTAGTCAGCCGGCAGCTTAATTTCAGGCCAGACTTCAAAGGAAACCTGATAGACAATGCCCTTATCCAGGTCAAAATCTACCGATTTAACTGTAGGCAAGCTGACTGGAATCACCTTCAGGTTCCCGAGCTCCTGCCAGAGGTTCTCATTTATCAAATTTTCCAGAACAGTCTCTTTGATTTCGGAATCGAACATCCTCTGAACCATATTTCTCGGAGCATAGCCTTTTCTAAAGCCCGGGAGCTTGACTCTGGCCACATAATCCTTCAGAACTTTTTCGTACTCCTGTTTTACCCTTTCAGGAGCTATTTCCAGATTAACCTCTCTTTCGGTAGGGCTCAGAATTTTGATTTTTTCCTGGGTCTGGCTGGTGTTGTTTTCCATTTTATATTCCTTCAAAATAAAATTTGCCGGTCTCCCTTACCATGGGATGATGGCTTTATCCTCCTGATAGTTGGGAAAATGGGCAGAGCGGGAATCGAACCCGCACTCCTTGTTCAGGAACTAGGTCCTAAGCCTAGTGCGTCTGCCAATTCCGCCACCTGCCCATCATAAAAATTTCTTGTGAATAACTTACATCCAGTGCGGATTTTAAGATAAATTGATACCATAGATTGACTTTTTAGTCAACGAACACTACTTGATTAACTTGCTCAGGCGCCCGGCTAAAGTCGGGTCCAGCCGCTGTAAAACCTTCAGAACTTCTCGGGCACTGTAGTTATCCTTGAGATTTATGTAGGTAATGCCAAGGTTGTATTGAGCTACGGCATTATTAGGATTAAGTTTAACACTTTTTTCCAGATGAGGTAAAGCACTTTCAAAATCCTTCATCAGCATGTATTCCAGGCCGAGATTCAACCAGCCGCTGGCATCATCTGGAGCCAGAGCGGTGTATTTCTTAAAAGCCTCTACGGACTCAGCATGCTTTCGCATTTTGTCATAGATGAGGCCCAGGTTAAACCAGGCATAATTGTAATCAGGTTTAATTCTCAAACATTCATTCAGGACTGAAGCCGCCTCTTCCAGCTTCCCCGCTCTATCTAACATTATTCCCAGGTTATAAAGTGCCACTTCATTATTGGGACTAAGCTCAACGATTTTTCTGGCTGCTTCCACAGCTTTGTTATAATTGCCTGCTTTGTCGTACATCTGCATTATCTGACCATAATAGGTTATCGCATCCCGCTTGTTTATCTGGACCAGTTTTAAGAATACCATTTCAGCCTCTTCGTATTGGCCGTTTTCAGCCAGTAGCTTTCCAAGGTTATAATTTGAGCTGACATCATCAGGATTAATCTTAAGAGCTTCACGGTAGGCAGCTATGGCTCTTTCCGGCTGGTTGATTCTGATTGAGGTCAGAGCCAGCTTCAGCCAGCCGCTCCAGGGATTGTCCGGTCCGGATTTCACGTATTTTTCATAGTTATCAGCAGCGCGGTGATAATCCTGAATTTCTTCGTAGGCAGTAGCCAGCTCAAAGAAGATTTCTCTGGAATTGACACCGTTGGCGATGGCTTTTTCCAGGAATTCGGCTGCTTCTTTGAATCTTCTTTCTTTAAGATGGCAGAGACCTAACCCGTAAAGGGCATCAGGGTGGCTCGGGTTTAAAAGAGCCGCCCGGGCAAAATTTTTGTAGGCTTCGGAATTATTGCCAAGCCGGTAATAGGCTTTCCCCAGAAGAATGTAGCTTTCCAGGTCATCCGGTTTAAGCTTGATGTATTTTTCAAGATAAATAGTGGCCATTCCGGGTTCATTCAAAAGACTCGAGGTTTTTCCAGCCAGATAACTCCCTTCAAAGGAATCCAAAAAATTTTCCTTAACCAAAGTTTTTAATTCTGCACCTCTGGCCTGCCGGTTAAAGGCCAGAACAGCCTCCAGGGGCACGCCAAATTTCACTCCCGAGCTTAATACCATAGCCATTCCAACAACTTTAGCCTGATTGTCAAATATCGGGGCTCCACAGGCAGGTTTTTCCAGGCTCATGCTGAGGTCTATAACCCTGACCCTACCAGGATGAATTTCCAACCAGTTTCTTAAAGACCCTTCTGTAATTATGACCTGGCCGGCTATTTCTGTTAAAGCAAAAAGACGGGCGCCTGGCTCAAGTTTCTGGGAAGTCCCCAGGCTGACTGGATTTAGCTTGCCCTTAACCCGAACCAGGGCAATATTATAATTCCGGTCATAACCAACCAGCGTCTCAATTTTCCCGGTTTTTCCTGAAATAGTGGTGATTTCAGCCTCAGCCGCCTGAGAGATAAGATGATACGGTAAAACCACCAGGCTTTCATCTATGGCAAAACCAGTTCCCTCACCTACCAGGCTCTTGTTGCTATCCCAGGCTTTAACGGTAACCACCCCCGAAGATGCCTTGCCAATTATATCAACTGCCTCTTGAGCCAGAGAGGTGATAATCAGTCCCGTTAAAAAAATAATCATGGCCAATGAAAAATGGCAGACTCTTTTCATCATGCCTCCTTCCATTCCGAATGATTAAAATTTATATTATGATATGAGATTATGTCAACCCTTTTAACAAATCTTTTGGTCTCAAGACCGGGACAGAAATTTATCTGGGCTGCTACAGTTGCCACCTCCGGGTTCATTCTGGCTGGCATCTTCCTGGCCCCTTTAATCCATCAAGCCTATCCGGCTTTTTCGGCTTGGCTATCAAGCCTATACACTCCTTTTTGCCATCAGCTGCCTGATAGATGCTATTATCTTCAAGGGCTGCCTCTGCCTGTCTGCAGCCGGTGCCTGGGATTTTATATCGGTTTTTTCTTAAGTTCGCTTTTCTATCCTGTGTTTTCCAGCCGCCTGACCAGGTCTTTGACCAACAGGCCGGGTTTGCTGCTAATTCTGGCTCTGCCCTTAGTTATAGATGGCCTGGCCGGTTTACTTAAAATTTGGTCCTCGCCTCTTCCGCTTAGAAGCTTGACCGGCTTTATCTTCGCGGCAGTTCTACCTTTTTTCTGGTTTAAAGCCTTCACTGAACTTCAAATCGGCAACAGAGGTTAATTTGCATTTCCATTTAAAGAGTCGTAAAATTTGAAACTTAATTGAGGATTAAGATGAAATTAAAAGAAAAAGATTTATTTCTTCCGGCTCTAATCGGTGGGGCCGCAGCCGGTCTGACTTCAACCATTCCCTTTTTACACTGCCTTTGCTGTCTCTGGGTAGTTGCTGGTGGGGTACTGGCAACCTATCTGGTATTTGACCGGACATCAGATAAATCAATCCTGAAAATCTCTGACAGCCTGACGGTGGGAGCTCTGTCGGGGCTGTTCGGAGCAATTATCAATTCTATTTTAAAAATTCCATTAACTGATTATTACCTGAGCTGGAACAGAAGATTTCTGGAAAGTATGGCCAGGTTTATGGATGAGCTGCCAGCTGGCTGGGACAGCTTGATGCAGATGAGGTATGAGGGTTTTAATCCCTTTTTATTTTTCTTCGGCCTGATAATCAACGGTGCGGTCTTTATTTTTCTTGGTGCTATTGGAGGTTTGATCGGTTATTCTCTGTTTAAGACTAACCCGGGAGTTAACAATGAAAAGACGATGGCTCAAAACCAGAGTGATAGTCAACCCAGCCTCTAACCAGGGCCGAACCAGACATCGCTGGGCCGAAATCAAAGAAAGTCTAAGGAATTTTTTCAAAGATTTTAAGTATGATTTTACCGAAAAACCCTGTCAGGCCACCGAACTGGCCCGGCAAGCTCTGCGAGATGGAACTGAGCTGCTGATTGGTGTCGGGGGTGACGGGACGGTCAACGAAATTGCTAACGGCTTTTTCGAAGAAGGGAAAATTATTAACCCGGAAGCCACTCTCGGTATTGTCCCCTCCGGAACCGGCTGTGACCTGACCCGGAGCTTGAACATACCCCGAAACCTGAAGAATGCAATTAAATTCATTTCCGAAGCCCCTGACCAAGCCATTGATGTGGGCCGGATAACCTATACTGAGGCAGAAGGCCGGATTTCCACCCGCTATTTCCTTAACATCGCTGATTTTGGTCTTGGGGGTGAGGTTGTTCGAAGGGTTAACCAGCAGCGGTTAAAAAGAAAAGCCTCCTCTTACATCCGCTGCCTCATCGAAACCATGCTGTCTTTCAAAGGCCACGAGGTTCATCTTGAGGTTGACGGCCAAGAAAAAACATCCGGCCGGTATCTGATTGGAGCTATCGCCAATGGCCAGGTTTTCGGAAAAGGAATGAAGGTAGCACCGGAAGCCCGGCTGGATGATAGTCTGTTCGATTTAATTCTGGTAAAAAGTTTGCGTTTTCTGGAATTCTGCCTTCACGGCTGGAAACTGATCAATGGCAGCCATATCTCCTACCATAAAGTGCAGATGTGGAGAGGCCAGAAAGTCAAAGTAACCCCGATTTGTCCTGAGCCAGTCCTGATTGAAATCGACGGAGAGCAGGTCGGACACCTGCCGGCTACTTTTGAAATAATCCCCCGGTCTCTTCTGGTTAAGGGTTTTTTGAGGAAGGTTTAAGCCTAACCCAATCAGTTGGACTTTTTAGGCAGATAATAAGGGTTGTTGGTCAAACAGAGGCGACCGTTTTCGTCATAAAAACGGTAGATAATAGTCTTAGTTTTGATATAAGGCTTGTTGTATTCAACTTTTTTCAGATAATTTCTGGTCTCGGGATAAGGCGGCACTCCGCCGTATTTTTCAACCGCTGTCTGACCGGCGTTATAAGCGGCCAGAACCAGGTTTCTATCTCCATTGTACAGCTTGATTAAGTCCTTTAGATATTTGATGCCACCTTCAATGTTCTGTTCCGGGTCCAGAAGGTTCTGAACTCCATACTTCAGGGCTGTTTCTGGCATTAGCTGCATCAGACCGATGGCCCCTTTAGGCGAGACAGCAAACTGATCGTAGTTAGACTCAATTTTTATTACTGCATGAACCAGGTCAGCCGGTACGCCGTGCTTAGAAGCCAGCTTCTGGATTATGGGGTCGTAATTAGCTTTGAGTTCTGCCTGGCGCAGGGAAGCTGAAGAGCCGCAAATTGTCAGGACGGACAACAGGATTAATCCCAGGCTAGTTTTTCGGCCCATTTTTCCACCCGCCATTTTATACCAGCATCATAAAAAATTTCCCTCAAAGAAACAATCACCCTTTGAGGTGATTTTATAAAATTTTTTGAATCCAATCAAAGCTTTTTTGCAGAACCTGGTCCAGATTCTCAGGGCTGGTGCCTCCGGCCTGAGCAAAATCTGCCCGGCCTCCACCCCCTCCTTTTATGACCTGAGCCAGTTCCTTTATCAACTTATTAGCTTGAATCTTTCCGGTCAGATCAGAGGTTACGGCCACTACTAAATAAGCCCGCCCATCTTCCTGGGAGGTCAGAATAATAACTCCAGAGTCTATTTTCTGCTTAAGGTTGTCGGCATGTTGCCGCAGAGCTTCAATGTCTATGCCCTCAAATTTCTGGGTGATTAGTCTGATGCCTTTAACTTCGGTGATTTTCATCTCTGGAGACTGTCCAGCCTGAGCAATCAATTTCTGTTTGAGTCGTTTTATCTCATCTTCTTTTTCTTCTATTTTTTCCAGAAGATTTTGAGCCCTGGTCAGAAGTTCCTTCCGGCTGACCTTGAAAAGTTTTTCCAGCTGACTTAACTGAGAATCCAGCTCTTCCACATAATTTAAGGCTTCTTCACCGGTAACAGCTTCTATCCGGCGCAGACCGGCGGCTACACTGGCTTCAGCAATAATCTTGAAAAGGCCGATTTCTCCAGTCTGCCTGACGTGGATACCTCCACAGAGTTCTTTGCTGAAATCCCCTACTCTCACCAGACGGACTTTTTCCCCGTATTTTTCTTCAAAAATAGCCATGGCCCCTGCGGCTATTCCTTCTTCCAGAGTGGTAATGGTCACCGATACCTGGAGATTTTCTCTGATTTTTTCGTTAACCAGCTGTTCCACCTTCCGGATTTCTTCATCAGTCAGAGCTGCAAAATGAGTAAAGTCAAATCGCAGGCGGCGGGGACTGACCAGCGAACCCGACTGGCGAACATGGTCCCCCAGAATCTGACGCAAAGAAGCATGAAGCAAATGGGTAGCGGTGTGATTTCGGCTGATGGCTTTCCTTCTGGCCACATCCACTGCTGCTTCAACTTTCTGCCCGACTCTGAGCTCACCAGCCAGGACCTTCAGGCGGTGAATTATAAGCTCAGGTATGGGCGCAAAGGTATTCTCAACCAGTCCGGAAAAACTGGAGCTTTTAACTACTCCCGAATCACCCACCTGCCCCCCAGCCTCCGCATAAAAAGGAGTAATAGAAAGAATTATTTCCCCGCTTTCTCCCTCCTTAAGCCGATCAACTGGCTGTCCGTCTTTGAGGATGGTCAGAACTTCGGTTTCCTCCACTTCTTCTTTTTCATAAAAAACAGGTTGAACTTTAAGATGTTGATAATTCTTGTAGACAGACTTCTCTTTAAGCCGTTCTTCACCTTCCCAGGACTGACGAGCTCTTTCCCGCTGGTTTTCCAGCTCCTGCTGAAAACCCATCTCATCTATTTCCAGATTCTTCTCTCTTGCCAGCTCCTGACACAGGTCAAGAGGAAAACCGAAAGTATCATAGAGCTTGAATACTTTATCACCAGAAATAACCCGGCTGCCTGAGTTAAGAGTCTGCTCAGCAAATTGTTCAAAATACCTGAGGCCAGAATTCAGGGTGTAGATAAAACGTTCTTCTTCTGAGAGACAGACACGGCTGATATAAGGCAGATTGCTCATCAGCTCGGGATAAGCATCCTTCATCACCTCAACCACATTTCCGGCCAGACGATAGAGAAAAGGTTTTTCCAGCCCCAGTAGATTGCCGCGGCGGTAGGCTCTCCGGATGAGCCTTCTCAAGACGTAGCCGCGGCCTTCGTTGGACGGAGTTACTCCATCTCCTATCAGAAAAGTAATGGCCCGGATATGGTCGGCAATTATCCTGACATAAACATCATTTTCTGTACCCGTCGGGTATTCCTGTCCTGTTTCTTCCAGAATGGCCTTGATAAGCGGGGTAAAAAGGTCCGTGTCAAAATTACTTCTCTTACCCTGCAGTACAGCGGCCATTCTTTCAAGACCCATCCCGGTATCAATCGAAGGCCGGGGCAAGGGATGCATCTGACCGGATTCGTCCTGATGAAATTCCATGAAGACCAGATTCCAGAGCTCCACAAACCGGTCGCTCCCACTGCTGATCAGCTCGTAAGGGCTGCCCGTTTCCAGCTCTTCACCCAGGTCATAATGAATTTCCGAGCAGGGACCACAGGGTCCGGTTTCCCCCATCGCCCAGAAATTGTCCTTTTTACCAAAACGAAAAATCCTGGAGCTTTCAATCCCGATTTCTCTGTTCCAGATATTCCAGGTCTCTTCATCTTCTTCGTAAACCGTGATATAGAGCCGTTCAGCTGGCAGACCAAAATGTTCTGTCACCAGCTCCCAGGCGTAAGCTATGGCCTCACGCTTAAAATAATCCCCGAAAGAAAAATTGCCGAGCATTTCAAAAAAAGTATGATGTTTCGGGGTCCGGCCAACCTGCTCCAGGTCATTATGCTTACCGCTGACCCTTAAGCACTTCTGAACGCTGGCTGCCCGAGTATAGCTCCTTTTTTCCAGCCCAAGAAAAATGTTCTTGAACTGGTTCATTCCAGCGTTGGTAAAAAGCAGTGTTGGGTCGTCTTTAGGAATCAGGGATGAACTTGGAACAATCCGGTGTCCTTTTTTCTCAAAGAATTCCAGAAAAGCGGTTCTGATTTCATTAGCTTTCATCATCCTTTAACTTTCCTCTTCACCCCCTCCTCCAATCCTTTCAATTTTCACCATCTCCTTCTCCATTTGCTCAAGCGCTATGTCCAAAGTCGATTGAACCCCCATCACCCTCAGCTTGAAGGCATCCGGATTTGATGAATACTTAATGCCCTGTTCAAAGGAAATATAACCATCACGGTATAGCTGATAGATAGACTGGTCAAAAGTCTGCATTCCGTATTGAGAAACGCCGGTGGCAATGGCATCTCGAATCAAACCGGTCTTATCCCGGTCGGCAATACACTCCTGAATGTAGGGAGTGGAAACCATGACTTCTACCGCCGGCACCCGGCCCTGCTCATCCATCCTGGGGACCAGGCGCATGGAAATGACCGCTTTAAGGACACTGGCTAACTGCAGCCTCACCTGACGCTGGTGATGAGGCGGGAAGGTGGCAATGATTCGGTTGATGGTTTCCGGAGCATCAAGGGTATGCAGGGTGCTCAACACCAGGTGTCCGGTTTCAGCCGCCAGAAGAGCGGTTTCGATGGTTTCCAGGTCACGCATTTCGCCCACCAGGATGACATCCGGGTCTTCGCGGAGGCAGGCTCTCAGCCCTCGCGAAAAATTCAGAACATCCATCCCCACTTCTCTCTGGCTGATGGTGCTCTTTTTATCTTTATGAAGGTATTCGATTGGGTCCTCAATAGTTATTATATTTTCCCGTCGATAGGTATTGATGTAGTCAATCATGGCAGCCAGAGTGGTGGTTTTACCACTGCCGGTCGTTCCAGTTACCAGAACCAGCCCTCGGGGGTAAAAGGCAATTTTCTCCAGAATTTCAGGAAGCAACAACTCCCGGATGGATTTAACTTCCAGGGGAATGATTCTCAAAGAAATAGCCAGTGTGCCCCGCTGGTAATAGATGTTTCCCCGAAAACGACCAAAACCTGAAAGGCTGTAAGCCAGGTCCACATCAAATTCTTCTTTGAGCCTTTTTTTCTGATAATCGGTCATAATCTGGTTAGCTAAGTCTTCAGTATCATCTGGAGTCAGCCGAGGAAAGCCAACCAGGGGAATCAGCGTTCCGTGAACTCTAATCATCGGATGGTTTCCAGCTTTTAGATGAAGGTCGGAAGCATCTCTTTCTATGGCTATTTTCAAAAGATCATCGATGATCATCAAACCCTCCCTAAAAAATCTTTTTTTTATTTACAGCAGACATTTCTTCCTCCCAACCAGCTCTGACTTCGGGCTGGAATTTAGCCCTGCCTCCACTTTAATCTACAAGCTGAACACTGCTCTTTGAATTCAAATTATTTTTATAGTAAAACAACTGAAAATCGTTGTCAATTTAAAAAACACTGACCTTCTCTCAATTCCACCTCAGACATTTTCACCGCAGTATGGACAAACCCTGGTTTTCAAGGGAAGAGGGCGACGGCAATTCCAGCAGAGGTCAGACTTGCGCTGTTCTCTGGCTTTTATCCTTTCAAAGATATCATCAAGTTCCCTGGTTTTCTCCTCTTTCCCTTTTATCCGCGAAAGCTCCCGAATGATTTCCGAAGCAGTCTGAATTCGGTCCTCAACTTTAGGAGCCAGACACTTCATGATCAGAGTGTCAATTTCTTTCGGGATTCTCTGGTTTCTAAGACGGGGTGGAGTTATCTTCCCCTGCTGGGCTTTTTCCAGAATCTTAAAAGGGTCCGGGTCAAAGATGGGCGGCCGTCCAATGATCATTTCATAGAAAATACAGCCTATGGAATAAATGTCAGAGCAGTAGCTGGCTTTACCCAGAAACTGCTCCGGAGCCATGTAGGGCGGAGAGCCGATTCTGGTGGAAGCATACTGAGCCGAATTCAGCCAGGCTGAGGTTCCAAAATCAGTAATCTTAACTGTACCTTCTTCTGAAATCAGAATGTTGGAGGGTCTTAAATCGCGGTGAATGATTTTATTCTTGTGGGCATGGTCTACACCATAGGCAATCTGTTTTATTATGTCAATAGCTCTTTCGCAGTCGAGAATTTTCTCTTTTTCCAGAATTTTTTCCAGAGAACGGCCCTTAACATATTCCATCACCATAAAAAAAACGTCCTTTTCTTTCTCGGCCGCCAGCACCCGGACGATGTTGGGATGGTTTAAAATAGCCTGGAGCCGTGGCTCTTTTAACAGCTTATAAAGTTCCTGAGATTGTTTATGGGGAACCTTGATAGCCACTTTGATATCCAGCCAGGTATCTCTGGCCAGATAAACTGAGCCGAAGCCTCCGCTTCCGAGAGACCTCAGAATTTCATACTTTCCGACTTTCTGACCCTGAAGAAACATTTTACCAATTCCAGAAGTGAGAAATCAGGCTCAGAGCAGCCAGGGCAGCAGTTTCGGTGCGTAAAACCCGACCACCCAGGGATAAACCTTGAAATTTTGCCTTTTTCAAACTGTCTTTCTCCTCATCTGCCCAGCCGCCTTCTGGACCGACCATCAGACAGACTGAGGTAGCTTTTTCCTGAATAAGTATATCACGAAAATACTCCTGGCTATCTTCATCCAGATATAATTTCAGCTTGGTCTGGAGTATATCCATAGCTTTATCCAGGCTGACTGGCTCCTTGATAGCCGGAAGCAGAGCTCCCTTAGATTGTTTAAGCGCCGCCAGGGCAATTTTTTGCCAGCGCTCCATCCTTTTTCTCAGACGGTCGGCCGGCAGAGGCTGTGACCTTCGAGTGTGAAGAGGCCAGATTTCAGCTACTCCCAGTTCAGTGGCTTTTTGAATGATGAACTCAAAGGTATCTACTCTGGTCAAACCCAGGCCGAGAATAAGGCGACAATTCAATTTTTCTTCAATCAGAGTTACCGGACGCAGCCAGGATTTTTCGGGACCGACTTCTTCTACTACAGTCAGCAGCTTCCGGCCCCTGCCATCAGTGAGCCAGATTTTTTCACCTGGTTTAATCCTGGCCACCCGGTAGAGATGATAGTTCTCTTCCCCTTCAAGGGAAAAAAGTTCCGGCCCCTCCGGTAATTTCTTCACAAAAAACTGATTACTGGTCACTTCTTTTACTTCCGAACATCTTCTGAAAACGCTCTAAGACCGCAGTGTCAACTTCGTCCAGCTTCTCTCCCCTCAGCTCCGCCAGCTTAATTAGAAGATTTTTCTCTTCCTTACTCATTTTTTCAGGAGTTTTAACCAGCACCCTGACAAAAAGGTCCCCGCGGCGGTGTCCAGACAGGTCTTTAAGACCGGCTCCTTTTATCCTCAGAACTTCACCCGATTGTATTCCTGCCGGAATCTTCAGAATTTCCTTCCCTCCTTCAAGAAGGGGTATAGCCACTTTTGCCCCCAGAGCTGCCTGGGAAAAACTTACTTCTATCTGACAGTAAAGGTCGCGCCCCTTTCTTTCAAAGAAGGGATGTCTTCCAATCCGGAGGATGAGGTATAGGTCACCTCTCGGCATCCCCTGGTCACCAGCTTCCCCTTCGCCAGAAATCCTCAATCTGGTTCCGTCCTCAACCCCGGCCGGTATCTTGACCTTCAGATTCCTTTTAAGTTTAACCTTTCCAGTTCCCTGACATTCGCCGCAGGGGGTGGCAATTAACTCTCCGCTTCCGTCACAATGGGAGCAGGTTCTGGTGATGGTGAAAAAACCTTGCTGATAACGCAACTGCCCACGCCCCTCACAGGTCGGGCAGACTGATTTTCTGGTTCCAGGTTTGAGTCTGGATCCCTGACAAACAGGACAGAGTTCGGTCCGGGTAATCCTGACCTCTTTTTCTACTCCACTGGCTACTTCTTCCAGCGTAACCTCAAGTTCCAGAGCCAGATCCCGGCCTCGTTGAGCTCTTGGCCTTCGGCCTGGCTGTGTGCCAAAAAATTCGGAAAAACTGAACCCGAAAAAATTCCCGAGGATATCCTCAAAATCCTGAAAGATGGAAGAATCAAAACCACCAAAACCCTGATATCCCTGGCCCTGAAGACCCTGATGGCCGTAGAGGTCATATATTCTTCTTTTTTCCGGGTCAATCAGGATGCTATAAGCTTCAGCCGCTTCCTTGAATTTTTCTTCAGCTTCCTTATTTCCCGGGTTGCGGTCAGGATGATATTTTAAAGCGGCCTGGCGGTAGGCTTTCTTTATTTCTTCAGCTGTGGCCTGTCTGGAGACGCCAAGGACCTCATAATAATCCTTCTTCATCTCGGTCCTTCACCTCCTTCTTCCTCCGGTCGATTATCTCTTGAAGTTCTTCTGGCAACAGGCCAGCTGCTGGCTTTATCTCAACTTTTTGCTCACGGCCGGTTCCAACATCACGAGCTGAGACCCGGAGCAGGCCGTCAGCATCTATTTCAAAGGTCACATCAATCTGGGGCACACCGGCAGGAGCCGGGTCAATACCCACCAGGTCAAAAGTAGCCAGGGATTTATTGTCAGCCGCTTTAGGGCTTTCGCCCTGAAGGACATGAATTCTGACCCGACGCTGGTTGTTTTCCACGGTGGTAAAAGCCATAGTTTTACGGGCTGGTATGGTGGTATTACGTTCAATTATTTTCTGAAAACCCCCGTTTTCCGTTTCAATACCTAAAGAAAAGGGGGTCACATCCAGAAGAAGAACCAGGTCCCTGGTGCTACCTTTGATGATATTAGCCTGAAGAGCGGCTCCTAAAGCTACAATTTCGTCAGGATTTATTCTGGCTGCCGGCTGGCGTCCGAAAAACTCAGCCACCATCTGCCGGACCAGAGGCATTCTGGTCTGCCCGCCTACCAGAATAACTTCGTCCAACCTTGAGGTGCTCAGGCCGGCATCCCTTAAGGCTTTCTGGCAGATGGTCAGGGTATTTTCCACCAGGTCTCTGGTCAGGTTTTCAAAAAAAGCCCGGTTGATTTTTTTCTGAATATGAAGCGAACCGCCAGGCCCTGAACAGATAAAAGGCAGATTGATTTCGGTCTCCGGAGTAAAAGATAGTTCTCTTTTGGCTTTTTCAGCGGCTTCTTTTATTCTCTGCAGAGCAAATTTGTCCTGGCTAAGATCAATTCCATGTTCTTTCTTGAATTCTTCCAATAGCCAGCCTATTAACCGGTTGTCAAAATCATCTCCGCCAAGGAAAGTATCCCCGCTGGTGGAGAGAACATGAAAAATGCCATCGTGAATTTCCAGAACGGTGATGTCGAATGTTCCACCACCCAGGTCATAGACAGCTACCTTTCCGTTTTTTCTGGTGTTAAAGCCGTAAGCCAGGCTGGCAGCCGTGGGCTCGTTGATTATTCGCAAAACTTTAAGTCCGCAGATTGAAGCTGCATCCTTGGTCGCCTGTCTTTGATGGTCATTAAAGTAGGCCGGAACAGTTATGACAGCTTCTTCAACCCTGGTCCCGAGATAATTTTCAGCACACTGTTTCAGGTAAGCCAGAATGAAAGCAGAAATTTCCTGAGGGGTATAAATTTCTCCTGCAGCTTCGATTAAAATATCACCGTTAGGAGCCTCTATCATCCGATACGGAAATTTATCCCTTAACTGCTCCATTTCAGGAGAGTCAAACTTTTTTCCTATTAGCCTCTTAACCGAATAAATCGTATTATAAGGGTTGCTGATGGCCTGACGGAGAGCCGGCAAGCCTACCAGATGTTGCCCCCCAGGAATAAAGGAGACCACTGAGGGTGTGGTATTGTTGCCTTCCAGGTTAGGGATGACCACCGGAGTTTGACCATCCATAAAAGCAATACAGGAGTAAGTAGTTCCCAGGTCTATCCCAATTACAGCGGACATGCTTAATTCTTTTTCGGAACGACTACTTTTACCATACTCGGTCGCAAAAGTCTATTATGAATTAAATAACCTTTCTGCAATTCTTCTTTCACTTCTGGCTCAGTAACCTCTTCAGATTCTTCTGACATCACCGCATGATGAAGAGCCGGGTCAAACTTCCTGTCCTGAATCTCTATGGGCTGAACACCATATTTTCTGAGCAGGTTCAGCATCAGCCGGTAAATGAGTTCCACCCCTTCTCTGAAAGTCTTGCCGTTGGTTTCCTCTTCAGAAGTCTTTAAGGCCCGTTCAAAATTATCCAGTATAGATAGAAGCTCCTTTAACAGATCACTCAGGGCATACTGATAATACTCTTCTTTTTCTCTTTCAGTTCTCTTTCTAATGTTTTCCAGTTCGGCCAGATTTCGGAGAAGGCGGTCCTTAAACTCTTCAATCTGGTTCTTTAGCTGCAGGATTTCTTCTTCTCTCTGCTCCAGATCTGATTTTAGCCTGTTAACCAGGTCTTCCTGTCCAGCTTCTGTAGAAGAGCTTTCCCCTTCAGTCCCACAAACTTCCGGCTTTTCCTTACCTTTCTGGTTCAGGTACTCTATTTCTTCCTGCTCGCTCACCTCAAAAATCGGAGGAATCTCAGCTTCTTCCTTCTGTTCTTTAACTTTCACCCCAGCTTCAGGTTCCTTCTCTGCTTTTTCTTCGGTCTCAGCCTTTTTTTTATCTTTGACAGCAGTCATAGTTCAACTCCTTTTTCTAAGGTAGCGATTGTTTTGGTCAACCTTTTGGCCACGTTATCCACCAGGGGAATTATTTTCTCATAGGGCAGCCTTTTCGGGCCAATGATGCCAAGGGAACCGAGGATTTGATTGCGATACCCATAGTGAGATAGAACCAGCGAGCAATCAGAAATTTCCGGTATCTGTAATTCAGCGCCGATCAATACCTTAACCCTCTCCAGACTGATCAGGTCCGAAAGCAAACGAGCCAGATTGGCTTTTTCCTCAAAATTCTGGAAAAGAGACCTCAGCTTTTTCAAATCAAAAAGCTCGGCTTTATCCAGCAGTCGAGCTGTACCCTGGAGGAAAATCTTGCCCCCTTCTTTCGCAGCCGTAGGATAACTTTTAAGCAGCGCAATAAGCTTATCGACCAGGTCTTCATACTTCAATTTCAGCCGGGGAAGCTCCCGGTAAAGATAATCTCGGACCGCCGAGAGATTCTTACCTCTAAAATTCTGATTTAAGTACTGAGCAGCCCGGTCCAGCTCGCTCTGGGTAAAAAGATTCTGAGTCTCAAAAATCTCAGTCTGAACCAGACCAAAGGTGGAGAGCAGAACAATCATCACCCGATTGTCTTTAAGCTTGACAAATCTCACCTGGTCAAAAGCCACCTGAGAGATGTGAGGCGATATCACAAACCCCAAATTGTCTGAATAATCAGCCAAAATCTGGCTAACCTGAATCATCAGGTCATCCAGCTCTCCCGACTCTACTCGAAGCTCGGCCGGGCAGATTTTAAGCTCATCAGGAGTAGCATAGACAGTTTCATTGAGGAGATTGTTTACATAAAACCTCAAACCTTCATCGGTTGGCAAGCGGCCGGCGGAGGTATGAGGCTGGTAAAGATATCCCTGATTTTCCAGCAGAGCCATGGCATTCCGGATGGTGGCTGGAGAAATAGAAAACTGCAGCTTTTGAGCTAAATAGCCCGAGCTTACCGGGCGTCCGGTCTGAAGATAGACTTCTACTGTAAGATTAAGAATTATTTTTTCTTTATTTTCTAATTTAGAGTAAGCCATTTTCTTTTTTTTCTTATTTTTACCTCAAATTAATCAATTTGTCAATCAACCAGCCAGAGTGCTAATCAGATTAAAGCCAGACCGGCATATCCGACTACTTCTCTAAAATCCCCCGTCCGTTCTCCTGAAGTCAGGTATTTGATAAGCTTACCTTCTCTGGCTCCCAGAGAGCGACAGGCGGTTATCACTGCGGTTGTAGGCTGAAAACCGCACATGGAGATACCGTAAGAGGTGACTGTTTCAAAAAGACCCCGGTCGTCAAGCCTTTCTATGAAAGAGATGGCCTTAAAATCCAGTTCTTCAGCCACCTTTCGGTTTACATAATGGCTCATATCGGTGCTGGCCACCAGCAGCACTGGAGCCCCAAAACGTCTTACTGCCTCAGCCAGAGCCAGACCAAACTGATGCAGGTTCTCATAATCTGCTTCATAGGAAATCATGACCGGAACTATCTTTATTTCAGGCTGAAAATACTGAAGAAATGGTAACTGAACCTCTATGGAATGTTCTTTTCGATGGGCTTCCGGGTCTCTGGAAACCACGTCACTCTCAGTTATTAATAACTCGGCCAGCCGGTTTTCAATTTCAACTTCACCCAAAGGGGTCAACCAGCTACCACGATCAAAAAGGGCAAAGACCGAATTGATCCGGTGGTGGGCCGGCCCCAGGATAACTGCTGTTTCTGGAATTTCAACAGAAGAATAAACAGCGGCAGCCACCGGACCTGAGTATTCATAGCCGGCGTGAGGAGCCACCACTCCCCTGGCTTTTAGCTTTTTCTGCTCCCCGGTTCTTTCTCTTAAAAAAGACTCTATGGCTTTCTTTAAAGACTGAGTATCGTCGGGATAGAAATATCCGGCTACATAAGGATTTCGTCTCATCCCTACCCTCCTTCCTGAGCCCGGAGCTCAGACGTATTTCCTATCTTCCCTGAACTTCAGCCCCAGAGACTGAAGCTCATTAAGAATCGGTTCGTAGATCTCAGAAAGAGTCGGAGTCAAAACTCCCCTATTTTTAATCCTCTTTTCCAGAATTAATTTTACTCCGAGCGCTACCGGCAAACCAACTGTTCTGGACATGGAAGAATGGCCATTGGGAATTCCAAAATCTATCAGAGTAGAAGTTATCTTCTCTCTTTTTTTACCTTCGTATTCCACCAGAATCTCGTGTTGAAGAACAGTCATATCCCGCTCCCCTTCCCGATATCTGAGTTTTTCTACCATTAGAGCCAGAAGCAGATCGAGCGGCGAAGCCTTTTTGGCCGGAAGAGGCTTTTCGCTGAACAGGCCCAGCCAGTCAAAGCTCTGGATAACTTCAGAATTCTCAGGCAGATTCAGTCGCCCGGCAACTTCTTGCCTGAGGTTTTTCTCAGCTGTCAATCCAAGATATTCCTGCAAAAAGCCAGCATAGGTTTCTTGCTGCCATTCTCTTTCTGTGAGGTCGAGTAACCCCAACTCACTTATCTTTTTGAGTTTATGACACCAGCCAGGATAACGGAGAGTTCCGCGCAACATGGTCCTGACGCCGGAGATCCCGTAAACCTCAATATAAGAGACAGAGTCACGATTGGGATAGCCTTCAAAAGAGCCAAGCCCTGAAATTTCTATTATCCTATAATGACTGAAGAGTTCTTCAGCCGGAACCACCACTATCTGGCCCTCATTAAGGTAGCGAGCTTCATTCTTCCCGGCCAGCAACACTCCCCGCGGACTCCAGGAAAATTTGTAGCCGAAAGGATTATCGCAGGCTTCCGGAGCTGGCAGTCCACCGCAGTAAGAAATAAAGCTCAGAACCTGACCGCCCTGTCGCCGGGCTTCATCTATTAACCGCATGGCTTCCATATGGTCAATTCCGGGGTCCAGACCGAGCTCGTTCAGAAAAACGAGGCCTTTATCTCTGGCTTCCCGGTCCATAGCTTTCATTTCCTTGCTGACATAAGAAGCTGTAACCAGATGTTTGCGCAAGTCCAGGCAAATATCGGCCACATATGGATGGTAAGTATAAGGAACCATACTGACCACCACCTCACAGTCAGCAATGAGCTCGACAAGAGCCTGGCGCTCTTTCAGGTCAAGCTGAAAAGCCAGACCTCCCGGGTGGTTTTTAACCAGCTCTCGAGCTTTCTCCACCTCAATATCAGCCACTTTTACCTGAACTTCATTCAGGTTGAGCAAATATTCAACCAGTGGACCGGCAACCAGACCCGCCCCCAGAACACAAACTTTTTTCATCCGTTTATCTCCATACAAAAAGTTGTAATGGCTTTTTATTTTAAATAATTTTCAAGATACCGGTAATCCGGAGTTAGCTCACCCTGATAGACAATAATCGCCCGCTTCAGTACCGGGTCGAGTTCCAGCCGGTCAAAAGGTTTCTGGTAATTGGCCAGGGCAATTTCGGGAACGTAATTTTTCAAGGCTTGACTGAAGTAGGTGGAAGACTCTATCGGCAACTCAGCCGGCAGGTTATACACGGCCATAACTACAGGACCCCGCCCGGCAAAACCATCCACAGCCCGACCGCTTTCCGGCTCGTAAACATAAACTGGGTTTTCAGAATCCGTAGCTTTGATGGTGCTTTCAATAGAACCATTAAGATCGCAAGAAATATCGCCTATCACCTGAAGCTTTGGCCAGGATGTCTGACTGTATAGCTGCTGGAGAAACTTTCGGGTGACAAAGCGGGGATATTTAGGAGTCCAGAAGATTCCGTTAATCAGTAGGCTCAAATATGGAAGGAATTGCTCGGTCACAGGAAAGTACTTTTCAGGAAATTGATAATAATCCTGAAGGTCAAAGCGCTGATTACCCAGCGGTCTAACCATGTCTTCTTCCTTGAAAACAACCTTATAAACCCTATGGGCTGAAAAATATCCTTTTTCCACAACCTCAGCCAGCTCAGCCGGTTTTATCTCCAACGCCGGCAGCAGGTCGTAGATTTCCTGAGCTCCTTGCGAGACGTGACCATAACCAAAAAAACCGCAAATAAAAGGAGCAATTTCCGGAGGAAGCCCCCTGTCTATAATCATCTGGCCGACTGCTCTGACCTCCTCTTTAATCTCGGTCAGATTCCGGTAGTGAACTGCCTGCTTTAAACGGAGAAAAGGAGTCTCCAGACCCAGCAGTTTCATCCTCTGGCCGTAGGCCCAGAGCGAATCTACCAGGCCGGCCTGTCCAGCATAATTTCCAAAGAACAGAACCCTTCGCCCCTGGTCATCCATCATCCTTTCGTAGTCAATAAGGGTACATCCCTGCTCCATAATCTTTTTAAGCATGGGCATGTTATGGGCCTGCCCCTTAATGGTATGAGAGAAAAAAACATAGACCTTTCCCTTCTCAAAAAGAGATAAGGGGATTTCCTTGATTGCCAGAATAACCCGGCTGGGACAGAGGTCTTCTTGAACCTCGGCCCCGGCAGCCAGGTACTCACTGTCAGGAAAGACCCTGATTTTTGAGGGCTGAACGTAAAAATTTAATGGATATTTTTCCCGCAGCTCTGAGACATGAGCGGGAATGAGTGGAGCTCTTCTTTCCCAGCGGTTAATATCTTCACGCCTTATCCCCACATTTATCTTCATTATGAGTCCTTTCAGGAATAAATTTTATTAAATTTAAGTATTAATTATGTCATAACTTGAGAAATAAGGTCAAATTAGAGCGTCTCTTATGGTAAAAGCTTTCCTGGAAAGCTGGTCGGCTATTGACGGCTGGAATCGGTTTGGACATAATAGTCAGGATGATTCGTTTTTATAACACTCTTTCAGGTTCAGTTGAAGAATTTATTCCTATAAATCCCGGTGAGGTCCGTCTCTATACCTGCGGTCCAACCGTTTATGATTATCCCCATATCGGCAACTATCGAGCTTATATTTTTGAAGACCTGCTCAAGAGATTCCTTCTGTTCTACGGCTTCAGAGTCCTTCATGTGATGAACATTACCGATGTGGATGATAAGACTATCCGGGGAGCCCAGACTCTGGGGATTTCCCTGCAGGAATACACCCAAAAATACATTGAAGCTTTTTTTGAAGACCTTCAGACCCTGAAAATCTTGCCAGCGGATTATTACCCGAGGGCTACAGAGCATATTCAGGATATGGTCAGAATGGTCAAAGGCCTTCTGGAAAAGGGCTTTGCCTACCTTAAAGACGGTTCAGTCTATTTCAGCATAGAGAAGTTTCCGACCTACGGGCAGCTGGCCAAAATAAAAGTGGAAGAACTTAAAGCCGGAGCCCGAGTGGACAGCGACGAATACGAAAAAGAAAGCGTCCACGATTTCGCCCTCTGGAAAAAAGCTAAAGAGGGTGAGCCCTTTTGGGAAACTGAGCTGGGTCCGGGCCGTCCGGGCTGGCACATAGAATGCTCGGCTATGAGCACCCGTTATTTAGGCCCGACCTTTGATATCCACTGCGGCGGCATAGACAACATTTTCCCCCACCATGAGAACGAAATTGCTCAATCAGAAGCTTATTACGGCCAGAAATTTGTCAATTACTGGCTGCACTGCCACCACCTGGTGGTGGACGGAGAAAAAATGTCTAAATCCAGGGGCAACTTCTACACCCTGCGCGACCTTCTGGAAAAAGGTGTGGACCCACTGGACCTCAGGTTCTTTCTGCTCTCAACCCATTACCGTAAAATGCTTAACTTTACCTTTGATAACCTGGAACAATCACGAGCCTCGCGTCAGAGGATTCTGGATTTTGTCTACGAACTGGAGCACCGCACATATGCTCATGGCTCATCTCCTGAGGTGGAACAATTGAGCCGACAGGCTCTGGACGGATTCAGGTCCGGCCTGGCTGATGACCTAAATATCTCGGCTGCTCTGGCCTCCCTGTTTGAGTTCATTAGAGAAATCAATTCCCTGCTTACCCGAAACCTCCTGAAAAAGGAAGATGCGGCTCTGGTCTTAAAAACCATTTCTGAGCTTGACCGGGTTCTGGCCATACTGCCAGAAAAGAAGGAAGAGGCTTTACCTGAGGAAATCCTGAAAAAAATCGAAGAAAGGCAAAAAGCCCGCCAGGAAAAAAATTTTGCCCTGGCTGATGCCATCAGGGAAGAGCTGCGGCAGCTAGGTATCATCTTGGAAGATACAAAAGAAGGTGTCCGGTGGAAAAGGATAAAATAGGTTCTCTCCCCTTCGGCCGCTGGGGAGAAGAACTGGCCAGCAACTATCTCCAGGGGAAAGGGTATCAAATCATAGAAAGGCATTTTCTTTTTAATCACACTGAAATAGACCTCATTGCCCGCGACGGTTCTTATCTGGTATTTGTGGAAGTCAAGACCAGAAGTTCCGGTGAATATGGTTTTCCGGAAGAAGCTATCACCGAGCGGAAAAAGACCTATCTGCGGCGGGCAGCCGAAGGTTATCTTTACCTGAACCATCTGAATCAGGTGGACTGCCGGTTTGATGTCATCTGTATCAACTGCAAGCCCGACGGTTCAATCGAGGTAGAACATCTGGTTAACGCTTTTGAATGAACTATAACTCAGGAGATAGATGATGAAAAAATTATTTAGTCTATTATTCCTATCGGGATTATGTATTTTGTTCTGGCTGATACCAACAACCCTCAAAGCCCAGGTCATCCCGGCCCCGGAAGATATCCTGGGTTTTAAGGTTGGAGCCGACTATCATCTAATCACTTATGACCAGGCAATAGATTACCTGAAAAAGATAGCTTCGGTTTCTGACCGGATTAAACTCCGGGAAATGGGGAAAACCACCCTTGGTTTGCCGATGTATTATGCCATAATCTCTTCACCCGAAAACCTGGTTAACCTGGAAAAATACCAGGAAATTATCAAAAAGCTTTCCCTGGGCAAAGGACTTAGCCCGAGCGAAGCCGAGAAGCTTTCACGACAGGGTCGGGCTGTGGTTTATATTGACGGCGGGCTGCATGCTTCTGAGTGTGCCCCGGCCCAGCACCTCGTCCAATTAGCCTATGACCTGGTTACGGCCAGGGACGAAAAAACATTGAACCTCTTAAATGAAGTCATCTGCCTTTTAGTTTTTGCCAATCCGGATGGTATGAACATGCTGGCTGACTGGTACCATAAGCATGTAGGCACACCTTTTGAAGTTTCGCCTATGCCGTTTCTTTACCATTATTACGCCGGTCACGATAACAACCGTGATGCCTACCTGGCCAATCTGAAAGAAACCCAGCATATTACCAGGCTGGTCAATCAAGAATGGTACCCGGTCATTCTCTACAATCACCACCAGACAGCGCCCTTCCCGGCCCGAATCTGGATTCCACCCAATTCCGAACCTACCAACCCAAATGTTCATCCACTAATTGTCCGCTGGCAAAACCTGATAGGTTCGGCTATGGGAGCTGCCTTTGACGCCGAAGGTAAAGAAGGTGCTATATCCCGGATTGTTTTTGACACCTGGTATCCTGGCTATATGACCCAGGTAGTAGACTCCCATAACATCATTTCTATACTTACAGAAACAGCCCTATACCGGTATGCTACCCCACGATTTTATACTATCCTGGACTTCCCACCCGAATACCAGGACCTGACCATGTCAGCCTTTTACCCCAGCCCCTGGAAAGGAGGCTGGTGGCGGTTAAAAGATGCGGTGGACTATTGTCTGACTGCCTCCAGAGCAGTCCTGGAAGTAGCCGCCAAATACCGTCAGGAACTTCTTTTCAACAAATACAAAATGGCCACCGAGGTAATGGCCAGGTTTGAAAAAGAACCGCCTTATGCCTGGATACTACCCCGGTCGCAGTCAGACTCGGGAAATCTTTCTCTGCTGATAAACCGGATGAAGCTCCAGGGGATAGAGATCTATGAAGCCGAAGAAGATTTTCTCTGCGATGGAATTTCCTATCCAAAAGGTACACTGGTCATACCAATGCAGCAGCCTTTTGCCCTGTTCGTTAAAAATATGTTTGAAGAACAGCGTTATCCCGATCTGAGAAAATACCCAGACCTGTGGCAGGGGCTTGTTCAGTCAAGAAAAATAGAAGGGGCTCCCATTGATTCTTATGATATGATGGGCTGGACACTACCCTACCAGTTCAACCTGAAAGTCCAGGCCGCCAGCACCCCGGTCTCAGTCCGGATGAATCCCTTACAGAGCTTCCCCCCTACAGCGGGTAAAGTGGAAGGCTCAGGTCAGACTTCCTACCTTCTTGACCACAGTCAGAACGCTTCTTTTATTGCTATGAACAGGATATTCAAGCTGAAAGGGAAAATAAGCTGGGCCAAAAAATCATTCAACTTGAATAACCAAACCTATCCCGAAGGGACCATAATTGTAACTTCAATCGGGCGAAACCAAATTGAGACTCTGGCTAGGGACCTTGGGCTCAAGATTCAGGCTTTAACTTCCCGGCCGTTTGTGGAAACTGCTGAAATCAAACCGCCCCGTCTTGGTATCTACCAATCCTGGGTGGCTGTGGAAGACGAAGGTTGGACCAGATTTGTCTTGGATGAGCACGAATTTACTTACAGGGTACTTCATGATGCAGATATCAAAGCCGGCAACCTGGCTTCCCAGTTTGATACCATAATCATACCGGATCATTACTCAACCGAGCTTCTGCTCAACGGTTACCCAAAAGGAACCATGCCTCCGGATTATGTTGGCGGGCTTACGACCAAAGGACTTAACAACCTGAAGGAATTCGTCAGACAGGGCGGGACTCTGGTCCTTCTCAACAGCTCTTGCAATTTAGCCACGGGACAATTTAAACCCCCGGTCAGAAACATTCTGGAAAAGGCCAAACGCGAAGAATTCAACTGCTCTGGCTCAATCCTTCAGGCTGAATTTGACCTGAGCCATCCAGTGGCTTACGGAATGCAGAGTCCGCAGCCTATAGTCTTTGCTGATAGCTGTGCTTTTGAAATTTACCCTTCTTTTGAGCAAAAAATTTCTCCAAAGATAATAGCAAAATATGCCGGAGAAAACCTGCTTCTAAGCGGCTGGATTCACGGGGAAAAATTAATTCAACAGAAAGCGGCTGTAGTCGAAGTACCGCTGGAGAAAGGGCGTTTGCTTCTGCTGGGATTTCCAGTTCAGTTCAGGGCTCAAGCCCGGGGCACCTTCAAACTACTTTTCAATTCGATATACTACGGGACCATGAAATAAAAACTAAAAAACTGAGCTGAAATTTAAGTTAAAAAGGCTGAAGAAATCAGAAGTAATTCAAGCAGTAGTTTTTCCTGACTCAGATGGCCTGAAGCTGGAGAGCTTCTTCTACCTTTCTTACGGTTGAGGTGTCACCGGTCATTTCTACCAGAACCGAGACCGGCAGATGGAACAGTGGATGGATAAAATCTGGTGCGATTTCAGCAAGGGGTATCATTACAAAATTGCGGAAACTCATCCGGGGATGAGGAATAATCAATTTACTGGTCTGAACCACAGTCCTTTCAGCCAGCAGAATGTCTATATCAATGATTCTTGGCCCTTTGTCAATCGATGGCCGTCTTTTCATCTGCTTTTCAATCTCCTTGATTAGATAAAGCAGAGAAATGGGATTCAGAGTGGTTTCTACCTCCAAGACCTGATTGAAAAACCATGGTTGCTCCAGAAAATCCACTGGTTCGGTTTCGTAAATCGAAGATTGACGGACTATTTGGACTCCGGCCTTCTCTAACAGGTTCCTGGCCTGAGCCAGATTCCGGCTGCGGTTTCCAAGGTTACTGCCAAGAGAAAGAAAATATCTCATAATCCTAATGTTCCAGCTTAGCAGTAAATATTAGCACTATAATCTCAAAAATCAATAGTTTGTAATTTTTTATCTGTTATTTTTTGAAGCCCGGACCCCTGATAATTTTTCCTGGTCTCAGGCCGGTAAACTTACCCTTTTCATAAACCGTCAGACCGTTAACCAGGACCCAAGCTATCCCCTGACTGTGCTGATGGGGGTTAGAAAAGGTAGCTCTGTCTTTAATAGTGGCCGGGTCAAATATGGTCAGGTCCGCCCAGAATCCTTCCCGAACCAGTCCACGGTCTTTCAAGCGCATTGTCTGAGCGGGCAAAGAGGTCATCTTACGGACAGCATCTTCAAGAGAAATTATCTTCCTTTCCCTAACGTATTCTCCCAGCACTCTGGGAAAAGTGCCGTAGCTTCGCGGATGTGGGCTGCCCTCGCCTTCAATCTGCAAACTTCCATCAGACCCTATCATGTTGTAAGGAAGCTTCATCAGCTCTTCCACATCTTTTTCGTCCATCTGAAAGAAAATGGCTGAGGCATCACCTTCTCTGACTATCTCAATAATAAGGTCCGCGCCATTTTCCACCGTAGCAGGACGCCCCTGAATCTCAAGGATCTGCCTGAGGCTCTTGCCTACATATTCTGGAAATTTCCGGCTGCTGGCAATATAAATGGTTTCCAGTTTGTCTATTCCTCTTTTTGAGGTCAGCCGGTTTTTTATTATGACCTGTTTCACCCGGGCGTAGATTTCAGGGTTCTTAATTCTTTCCAGGAACTTATCCCGACCGCCCTCAAAGACATCCTGGGGAAAACTACTGGTAAAACCAGAGCTGGTAGCGGTGTAAGGATACTGGTCCAGGGTGACTTCCACTCCCCGGGCTCTGGCCTCTTCCACTGGCTGAATAATCATTTCCAGCTTATTCCAGACCTCCTCATCGGCCAGCTTGATATGGGAAATCTGAACTGGAATGCGGTTTTTCTCGCCAATGGTAATTGCTTCTTCAATGGCCTGCGTAATTCTCTGGCCCTGATTTCGAAGATGGGTGGCGTAAAACCCACCGCTTTCAGCCAGCACCGAAGCCAGTTCCACCAGTTCTTCAGTCTTCGAATAAGTTCCAGGAAGGTAAGAAAGCCCGGTGGAAAGACCGATAGCTCCAGTTTTCACCTCCTGTCTGAGCAGGTCTTTCATTCTCTTGAGTTCTTCAGCGGTGGGCTCAGCCATCTTCATGCCCATTACTTCCCGGCGAATGGTATTATGGCCGGCCAGTGAGGCAAAATTACAGGCTATTCCCTGCTTTTCGATTTCTTCAAAAAGTCTAGCCAGAGGAAAATCATGACCTCCACAGTTTCCCCCAACCAGAGTGGTCACTCCCTGAGAAATATAATTTTCACAGCCAGGTATCCTGAGCAGATCCCGGTCAGCATGAGTATGAATATCTATAAACCCCGGAGCCACCACCAGCCCTGAGGCTTCTATCACCTGAGTGGCCCTTTTCGGCTCTATCCGGTCCCGAATGGCAGCAATCTTTCCAGCCTTAATGGCCACATCAGCGCGGAACCAGGGGTTACCGCTTCCGTCAACCACCAGCCCACCGGTGATGACCAGGTCATACCTGGGAGCCGCCGGTCGGCAGAGAACGGTGAGTAACCCCAACCCGACGACCAAAATCAGAGTCAAAAGCTGGCCTTTTCTCATCTGACACCTCACTTCTCACCTTATCAGACTAAACCTGATAACGTTTTGTGATTATTTTTTTACTGCAAAACGAAAAAGTCAACCTGAATTTTTATGAAGCTGAAGCTGCAGCACAAGATTGATTTAATTTTTCATTTTTATTAACATAAAAAACTTAAAGAACATGGAAAATAACTGTAATCCAGAATGTAGCCTTACCTGCCTTTTAATTCTAACCTGCTTTTCTTATATTCAAAAAAAAATATTCTTCGGAGGTCATTTTAATGAAAATCATCTACCTGGATAACGGAGCCACTTCCTACCCCAAACCGGAAGAAGTTTACCGGTTTATGGACTATTTTTTTCGCAATTTTGGAGTAAACCCCGGTCGTTCCGGATACGACCTTTGCCTGGAAGCCGGCGATATGGTGGAAAATACCAGAAAAATGCTGACCGAATTCTTTAATGGCTCAGACCCCAACCGCCTTTGTTTTACCTACAATTCCACTGACGCCCTGAATCTGGCCATCTTCGGTCTGCTGCAACCCGGAGACCACGCCATTACTACCACTCTTGAACACAACTCGGTGCTCAGGCCTCTCTACCACCTTTCACTTCAAGGAGTGGAGGTGGACTATGTTCCTTTTGACCAGAAAGGTTTTGTAGATCCTGACGAAATAAAGAAAAGAATCAAAAAGAACACCCGGCTGGTGGTGGTCAATCATGCCTCCAACGTCATCGGAACAGTTCAACCGGTTGGAGAAATCGGCCGCATCTGCAGAGAGCATGGAGTTATTCTGGTGATCGATGCTTCTCAATCTGCGGGAAAGGTCCCAATAGATATGAAATCTATGAACATAGATGTGGTCTGCTTTACCGGACATAAATCCCTGCTCGGTCCGACAGGAATAGGCGGTCTTTGTGTTGGTGAGGGAGTCAACATCAGAATCACCAGAGCTGGAGGCACTGGAGTTCGTTCAGCCCAGAGAACTCATCTCGAAGAATATCCTTACCGGCTGGAATATGGTACACCCAATGTAATGGGAATAGCTGGCCTGCAGGCTGGTCTTAAATGGCTGCAGGAAAAGGGTCTGGAAAATATCCATCACCAGGAGATGAAACTTACCGAGATACTGGTCAGAGGACTTAAGGAGATTGAGGGAGTCAGGCTTTACTGTCAGGATGACCTGACCGACCACATTAGCGTTCTGGCTTTCAATATTGACGGGCTGGAAGCCCAGGATGTGGGCATCATGCTGGACGTTGATTACAACATAGCCTGCCGGACCGGTCTGCACTGTGCTCCTCTGGTGCATGAGCAGCTGGGAACTGATAAAATTAAAGGTGCGGTCAGGTTTGGTATAGGCCCATTCAACACCGAAGAACACATCCAGGCTGCCATCCAGGCAGTCAGAGAAATTGCCGAGTTCAGGCGACAGAAGAAGACCTGAACACCGGACAGTCAGGAAGAATTATTGGATTCTTTTCTGGATTAACTATTAAAATTAGATAATTCTGGCTAAATCTCAGGTTATCGCTTTTCGCCTCACTGCCTGACCAATCTCAGACGCAGCCGTCAGGTTTAGGCAAACCAGCCACCTTACAGGCTCCCTTGGCCGGACCTGAAGGAAAAAGCTCGTAAATGTGTTTGAGAGAAATTCCCGTTTCGGCCACCATCTTGCGGATGGATGGGGCCTGACCTTTCTGCAGATAATAGTTTCTGATGTAGTTTACAATTCTCCAGTGCTCCTCGGTCATTTCTTCAATACCTTCAGCCTGTCGGGCCAAGAATCGGGCGATTTCTTCGTCCCAGATTTCGGGGGTAGCCAGAAATCCTTCTTCGTTCAGCTTAAGTTTTGTTCCTTTGAATTCGACTTCGGTCATACTCTTATCTCTCCAGGTAATTTTAGGCTGGAATTATAACCAATTTCAGGCGGTCTGGCTATCTTTCAAAGAAGCCGGCAGCCAGACAGAAAAAGTGGTGCCAAAACCAGGTGAGCTTTTGACCTCAATCCTGCCCTTATGGACCTGAACTACGTGTTTAACAATGGACAGACCCAGTCCCGTCCCGCCTGTCTTACGGGAGCGAGATTTGTCTACCACATAAAAGCGCTCAAAAATCCGGGGCAGGTGCTCTTCAGGAATACCTATTCCGGTATCGGAAACGGTCAGCAGGACCCCACCCTCTTTTTTCTGCAATTTGACCACTACTTCTCCTTTTTCAGTATAGCGGATGGCGTTATCAACCAGATTGACCAGGAGCTGCTCCAGCTGAAAGGCATCAGCCATAATAATCGGCAGTGGTTCTTCTTCCAGTTTCAGTTTCAAACCTTTGGCTTCGGCTGCTTTCCGGTAAACCTCAAGAACCGCTTTCACCAGTGCCACAAGGTCCACAGGTTCTCTTAAAATTTCCGGACCTTTTTCTTCAATCTCAGCCAGTCTGGCTAAGTCTTCCACCAGCCTGATAATCCGGTCAGTGTTTCTCTTGATTATGGTCAGGTAGTTTTTCCCTTCAGGACTCAGAGCTTCATCTTCCAGCGTATCCAGAAAACCATTAATAGAAGTAAGCGGCGTTTTAAGCTCGTGAGCCAGGTTGGCTACAAATTCTTTTTTCCTGCGACTTAGCTCCTGGGTTTCGGTAATGTCAGTAAATTTCAGCAAATAATGCTGACGTCGTGGCAACCAGCTGACCAGACAGGTATAATATCTTCCCTCTTTTTCCAGCTGTCCTTGAACCGGGCGGTCAGAATTTCTGGCCTGATTGATAAGCTCATTCAGGACAGGCAACCTTAGGTTCTGCCAGAAGAACTCACTTCCCTCTCCTATTTCAGGAAACATCTGTCTCAAACTACGGTTAGCCAGAATAATTCTTCCATCCTGGTCTACCAGAAGCCAGCCTTCTTCGGTTGAATCAATGAAACTCTGAAAAACCTCTCTGTCAGATTTCTGGGCTTCCGAAAGTTCTCTAATCTTAAGAATTATTTTGTTTAAGTCAGCCCCGAGCGGCTGAAGTAACTTAACCAGAGACGGTCTGACTGTGACCTCTTCCCCAGTTTCTGCCACTCGACGGACGATCAGGGACAGGTCATCCAGGGGACCAAGAATTTTTCTGAGCAAAAAATAGCTGATGCACAGACCTAAAAGAAAGAACAATCCCGTCCCGATTAAAATATGATTCCGGATACGGGGATAGGCTGAAATCGCCAGCTCCAGCGGGCGACTGACCCGGCAGATTCCTGATATCTCTCCCTTCTGACGAATGGGAACAGCAACATAAAGCATTTTCTTTTTAAGGGTGTCGCTCCAGCGGATTACTGAGCTAACTTCGCCACTTAGAGCCTGATTGATTTCTGGCCGGTAGCGGTGAAGCTCCATGGTCTCAGCTTCTTTTTCGGTATCATAAATTACCTTTCCTGAAGTGTCCACGATAGTCAGTCTGGTTCTGGAAATTCTGGCCTGAGTAAAAATAAACTTCTGGAGCTCCGTATCGTCTAGAAATTCAAATCCGGCTATCTCTTTACTTAAAGATAGCCCCAGTCCGGTCAGTTCACCAATTTGATCATCTATTATTACCTGACGAACCTCAAGCAATCCAAAAACCAGAATTACAGTGCAGATTACAAACCAAAAGAGCAGAAAAAACATAAAGGATTGGGAAAAAAGCCTTTTTAGTTTCATTGGTTTTTACACAGTTTCTTTAGTAACAGGCTGGCCTCCAGCTCTATGATTAATGATTATAAAAGATTTGAAAAAAAATAAAAATATTTTTTGTCAAAAAGTTGTGTGTTAAAATTTTTATTGAAAGAAGGAGGTAACTGATGGAAAAGCTACTTATTGTAACTATATCAATTTTTCTGGGGCTGGCTCCTCTTCTGGCTTCTGGCCAAAAACACGAAGAGGATATAATCAAGACTGCTGGCGGCGACCTGAAAATTACCTTTATCGGTCACGGCACCCTGATGTTCACCTACCAGAACAAAATAATCCATGTAGACCCGGTCAGCAGTGAAACCGATTACACTAAACTTCCCAAAGCCGACCTGATTCTCATTACCCACGACCATTTCGACCACTGTGACCCTCAGGCTCTGAAAATTATCCGTCAGGACTCCACCGTGGTCATCGGGTCTGCTTCCTGTCAGGCCAAAGTTCCGGGACTCAAGGTAATGAAAAACGGAGATAAAGAGAAGGTCCTGGGCCTGGAAATAGAAGCTGTGCCGGCCTATAACCTTCAGCATAAAAGACCTGACGGCAATCCCTTTCATCCCAAAGGGGCAGGTAACGGCTATGTTATAACTTTCAGTGATATCAAGGTTTACGTGGCCGGTGATACTGAAAATATTCCCGAAATGAAAAATCTCAAAGACATCACTGTAGCCTTTTTGCCAATGAACCTGCCATACACCATGACTCCTGAAATGGTAGCCGAAGCCGCCAGATGGTTTAAGCCCAGGATTCTCTATCCCTATCACTTCGGTGAAACCGATACTTCAAGACTGGTTGAACTGCTTAAAGACACTCCGGAAATTGAAGTTCGCCTTCGGCGGATGAAGTAGAATAAACAAACTAATTCCAGAATAGAAAATTTAATTGGTAAGATTAAATCTCTTAAAAGAAGAATTGATTTGTATTTTCTGAACTCTCCCTTCTCCTGTTTAGGATGCCCTGAGAATCCCAGCCGAACATAAAGCCTTGCCCTGAAGCCAGAAAGCTCTATCCCAAAAATCAATACACTTCATAAAAGCGAAAGCGTTTGTTGAGCCATTTAACCAGCTCCATACCCCAGAGAGAAAGAGAGGAAAGCAGGAAGACCAGAGCCCAATCCAGGAGGGTCAGATTCTGGGTCTTAAATATTTTCTGAAGGGGCGAGAGATAAACCACCATTAGCTGCAAACTCAGAGAAACCAGAAAAGCATAGATTAATTTAAGATTGGAAAAAACTCCCAGCTCAAAAAGCGACTTCATCTGACTGCGGCAATTGAGGGCATGAAAAAGCTGGCTAACTGACAGAACTATGAAAGCCGCAGTTCTGGCCCTTTCCAGACCTTCTTTCTCGACAAAAAGAACCAGGAAATAAGCTGTTAAAGTGCAGAAAGCAATAAATAGGCCCTGAAGGCTCATCAGGACAGCTCTTTTGCGGTCAATTATGGGCTCATCAGGCCGTCTTGGTGGCCGCGACATGATATCAGGGTCAGTGGGTTCAAAACCCAGACCCAGGGCCGGGAAACCGTCGGTGACCAGGTTGACCCAGAGGATTTGAATCGGGACCAGAGGCATTGGCCAGCCCAGAAGTGAAGCAGCAAACATAACCATTATTTCTGATAGATTGCAGGACAGAAGGTAATGAACAAATTTCTTAATATTATCGTAAATAGCTCTGCCTTCTTCCACCGCGGCCACAATGGAGGCAAAATTATCGTCGGTGATGACCATGTCAGAAACTTCTTTGGTGACATCTGTTCCGGTAATTCCCATAGCCACTCCGATATCAGCTTCTTTAACAGCTGGAGCATCGTTCACTCCATCGCCGGTCATGGCTACTACCTGACCTTTATTTTTCCAGGCTCTGACAATTTTTAGCTTGTGTTCGGGTGAGACCCTGGCATATACCTGAATCCGATTGACCAGTTCCTGGTATTCTTCCGGTCTCATCTTATCAAGTTCTTCTCCGCTTATGGCCAGTCCGTTTTCTTCCAGAAGACCCAGTTCTCTGGCGATAGCTACAGCTGTGGTCTTATGGTCCCCGGTTATCATAACCGGTTTTATTCCAGCTCGTTTACATGAGGTAATAGCCGTTAGGGCTTCCGGACGGGGTGGATCAATCATGGCTACTAGACCGACAAAAACCAGATCTTTTTCCACTGAACCGGCATCCAGCTTTGCTGGAAAAGAAGGAAAACGGCGGTAGGCACAACCGAGAACTCTCAGAGCCTGACTGGCCAGGTCATCATTAACCCTCAGGAGGCGGTTCACATCACCAGAGGTAATTGGCCGTTCCTGCCCACCTTCGTAGATAAAAGCACACTTTTTTAGCAGAACATCAGGTGCGCCTTTGACGTAAGCTACATACTGTCCATCAACCCGGCGAAGCATGGTCATCATCTTGCGTTCTGAATCAAAAGGAATTTCCTCCACCAGCGGCTCAATAGCTTCCAGCTCTTCTTTTTTTAATCCGGCCTTTCGGGCCAGAGTCAGGAAGGCTCCTTCGGTCGGGTCCCCTATAACTCGAAAATTGTTATCAGCTTCCAGAAGAGTGGCCGAATTGCACAGAGCTCCGCAGACCAGAGTTCTCATCAACCCGGGAAATTCTGAAGGGTTGATTTTCTCGTCATCAAGCCAGAAATCGCCTTCTGGTCGATAGCCTGTTCCAGAAACGCTGAACAGCTGACCGTCGGCATAGACTGCTTTAACGGTCATTTCGTTTTTGGTCAGAGTACCAGTTTTATCCGAGCAGATAACTGTAGCCGATCCCAGAGTCTCTACTGAAGGCAGCTTTCTTATCAGGGCATTCCGTTTGACCATCCTCTGGACACCAAGAGCCAGGGCAATGGTTACCACCGCCGGCAGGCCTTCAGGAATGGCCGCCACCGCCAGGCTGACGGCAGTTAAGAACACTTCAACCAGCTCTCCTCCCCTTAACCATTCCAGAAGAAAAATCAAGCCTACCAGGAAAAAACAAAGATAGACAATCCAGCGCCCGAATTGTTCTAATTTTTTTTGCAGGGGGGTGATTTCCTGGCCAATTTCCTGGATCATGGTGGCTATCTTCCCCAGCTCGGTCGACATTCCGGTAGCTACCACCAGGGCCCGGGCTTTACCTGAAGAAACGGAAGTTCCGGCATAAACCATATTAGCCCGGTCTGCCAGCGGCAGGTCATCCCCTTCTAATTCCATACTGGTCTTAAAAACAGGAGTTGATTCTCCTGTCAGAGCCGCCTCGTGAACTGAAAAATTGGTAGTGTGGGATATTACTCTGGCATCCGCGGGTACATTATCTCCAGCCTCGAGTTCCAGCAGGTCGCCCGGAACCACTTCGCTCACTGGAATCTGCCTCAACTCACCATCGCGGATAACTTTGGTCTGAGGGGCAGCCAGCTTCTTGAGGGCCAGAAGAGCTTTCTCAGCCCTGTATTCCTGAATAAACCCCAGGATGGCATTGAGGATGACGATGGCGATGATGGCCAGGGCATCCACCCACTCTCCCAGAAAACCGGAGATAATGGCTGCCGCCACCAGAACCCAGATCAGGAATGATTTAAACTGGTCGAAAAAAACTGCCAGCGGATTGCGGCCGGGAGTCTCCTTCAGCTGGTTGGGTCCAAAGCGTTCGAGATTTATTCTGGCCTGCTCTGAAGAAAGCCCTTTTTTCAGGTCCGTACTAAAATTAACTGCAATTTCATCTGGAGAATCCATCCAGAATTTACTTTTCAGTTCATCCAGGCTCATAACTCTCTCCGATTACTTCCTGTCGTTTTATTAGTCCGGAATTATACCATTAGAAGCGCTAAGTAATAAGTAGAAGATTATATAAAAAAATTTTATCTGGCAAAGGGCCAGATTCTTGCTCAGCCGCAGTCATGATTCAGACCCCACTTAGACCCCGGGCAGCTCAAAACCTACTGGATACTCCACCGAAAAGCTCAGGTTAAATTCAAGCTTCTTTCCGGGTTCAAGCATTACTTTCCAGGAAATGATACCTTTTTCGTCCTGTTTATCGGGACGTGGGGTAATTTTTATATCTTTTACCAAAATTGACCTGGTCTGACTTACTGGAATTTGGTCCACAAGTTCAACTTCCACCGGACGGTTACGAAGATTCTCCAGAGTGATTCTATAGGCCAGGCTCACCTTTTGGCTATTTTTAAAAGCACCTGCCTTACCTTTTTCTTTTTTGACCAGCTCTCTCTTAACTTTCACCTGAGGGTCGCTGCCAAAAACCAGTTTGAATTCATCGCCTGCAGGAACGTACTTGAGATAACCATTCCCGGTAAAGTCCTGACCGGTAAAGAGGTCAACCTTCCCCGGTCTTAAAGGATAACCGAGGGTATTATTAACCCTGGCCCTCAGAAACACGGTCTCCTGAATTTTCGGTATGGTTAGATAATCAAAACTGGTAGCCAGCTTCTCCAGGGCTACAGGCACCCGTCTTTCCACCCCATCGCCGGGAATAGTCCAGGGTGTTTTAATATCAAAACTCACCGCCCCCCAGTTTTCCACTGTTTCGGCTGTTTCTGACTCCGCAGTTTCTTCTACGGTTGCCTCTTCGAACTCAGAAGAAGTTTCTTCCTGGCTCAACATTTGCGGTCTGGCCATTTTAAACTTTATCCTTTCTTCAAGAGGCAAAGGTATAAGAGTATCATCGTTCAGGTACCATGGTTCAAGCTCCATGGGCATGGTCAAAACCTCGGGCTTGGTGGTAGAGAGAGTGAGTTTAACTTCATCCCAATTCTCAGCCGTTTTTTGAGATACCAGAGCCACATTGGTCAACTCAACTTCCGCTGACTCTGGTAGAAGCCTCAAGGTATAGGCCGGCTTCCAGCTGGCCGGAGCTACAAAGTAGCTGAACTCAACTTCAAAGTGGCCGGTCTGAGACACTTCCACCAGAACCTTAACGTCTTTTTCCTCTTTAGCCCGGGCGGGCATTATTTCATTCAGTTTTTTCTTGAGCGATTCCAGCCTGGCCTGATTTTCGGTTAGCTGTTGTGCATTTTCCTGTCTGGTTTTTTGAATAGTTTGCAGCCTGGTGCTCAAATAATCAAGAAACTTATCAAGACCGGAAAGATCGGGTCGTCCGGAAGCCAGGTCCCGGGCAGTCTGATTGCTGTAAACGTTGCTGAAGGAATTTAAAAATTTCTCCTGTGAATCTAAAACCGCCTCCCAACCTTTGATTTTGTTTATCTCTGTTTCCACCGCCTTTATTTCTTCCCTAATTTTTTTAACCTCGGGCAGTTGCTCGGATTCAAGGTATTTTTTGAGCACTTCAACTCCCAGGAACTTTAACCTGGCTGAGCCTTTGCCAGATATCCTTAAAGACCTGTCAATGAGGGTGGCTGGCAGCCCTTCAAAAACCAGCACCTTGACGTCGTGGTTGATGGTTGTCTGTCCCTTTCTGAAGACCTGGGCTCGGTCAGGGAAGACGATCACCGAATCAATTTTTGTTTTAACCCTGAGCTCTTCCAGCTTTTCTGAGCCAGCGGTCCTGGCCATCGGTGCCATTATTTCCTGCCCCGAAGTCTCTATCTTTTGACCGTGTAGAAAAAGAGAAACGGAACTGACCATCACCACAGCCATTAGAATCATGAAGAATAGACTGAAACCGCAATGACTTTTCTCTTGCCTCATGGACAAAAGGCCTCCTCTTTTTTTCTAATTTACTTCTTTTTCATATTTTCTGCCTTCTTTATTGTAAAGAAAAAAAATAACATATTAAACCTATTTTACAGAGTTTTGGTTTCAGGCTCTACTGTTGCTGGCGAAAAAAATGAGGCTTTAAAATAAACTGGTAATTAGATTTGCCTCAGCTGGTAAATTTTCGGCCAATACCCTGAGCCAGGCTTTCCAGAACCTCTCTTACCAGAACTTTTTCCAGGTCGAGCCCCCGGGATGGCAGAAGGGCAAATTCTACACTGGTGGGAATCTGAACCAGGAGCTCAGTGCCGAACTGCCTGGCCAGCTTTTCGGTCTCATCCTGGCCGAAGAAATTGGTCTTTTGCCCGCAGTGGGGGCAGATAAAATAACTCATGTTTTCTACCAGCCCCAGCACCGGCACCTTCAGCCTCTGGGCCATCTGCATGGAGCGAGCCACCACCACCGAGACCAGGTCCTGGGGTGTGGTGACAAAAATAAAGCCGTGAAGCGGGAAGTATTGCATGACAGTTATGGCCACATCAGAAGTTCCCGGCGGCATATCAATCACCAGGTAATCCAGCTCGCCCCACAGCACTTCGCCCCAGAATTGCTGGATGGCTTTGCTGAGAAGTGGTCCGCGCCAGATGACCGGTTGTTCTTCGCTGTCCACCAGAAAACTTATAGACATAACCTTTAGCCCCTGCTCTGTTTCCACCGGGCAGATAAAATCGCCGCAGACTTTCATCTCATACTTTGGCAGGTGCATAATCCGCGGGATGCTGGCGCCGGTTATGTCGGCATCCAGTATGCCGACTTTATAGCCTTTTTGCTTCAGAGCCAGAGCCGTGAGGTAGGTCACCGTGGACTTTCCCACCCCGCCTTTTCCGCTCATGACGCCTATCAGATGCCTTATCTTGTTGGGGTTTTCTTTTTTTTCTGGCTGACTCATTTTTCCTCCGTTATTCTTTTCACATTATATACCTTTTATCCGCAAGCACCTAAACCAAAAAAATTGCCAGGTAAAGGATAATCAAAAATCTGGCCGAAAAAGATTTTTGATTTATAACACGGCAATCTAGCTAGAAGTCAGATAAGACTCTCCTTTTACTCGATGGTTATATTCATAATTCGTATAATCCATAATTGAGTTATGATAACAAAATTGATTCCCTGACCGTCGGGCCCGGTTTAGTCTTTAAGCACTTTAACCTGGAAATCATTATTAAAATACCACTGACCTCGGTCAAAAACATCTGATTTATTCAGATAAGCACCTTTAAGTTCGGGATTCCGGTCAGGCTTTAATTAAGCTACCTAAAGATCTATTTTATTTCCTTAAACTGGTATTCAGCTCGACGCCGGAGCGGCATGCGGTAGATAGAAACCAGGCTTTCCAGACCGTTAGTCCCGACAGCCGAAACTCCAAAGGTCCAGTCATCTATGGAAACGTTTTTTAGCAGAAAAGATTCTGTTTTGCCGGCAAAATAAACTCTTTCCCAGTAAGGTGATTTGGTATCCTTCATATAAACCTTAAAACCAGCCAGGTTTTCGCGCTTGCCTTCCCATTTCCAGCGCAGTTCTGCATCATAACCCTGACCACGGCCGAGAAGCGGTGCCCCGCGCTCACTGGTTACCTGCGGTGCTTCAGGCGCACAGGCCAGGGAAAGAAGAGAAGCCAGCACCACCCTGGTGACATCAGCACAATAAGGAACCGAAAGATTTTCAATAGTATCAAGCGGCGAATGTTGAACCGAATAGTTTTCCCGGGCTTCTGTAAACCTTATTCCCGGAAATCCTTCCAGTACAAAGGGCGTGTGGTCTCCTCCCCGGCCGAATCTATCAGCCCGGTAAATCAGGTTGACCTCAAAAGAGGGATAAACCTGCTCAGCCACTCTTTTAACGTAGCGGGCCAGCTCCCGGCTGGGAGAATCGTTGGGGTCATCGCTGAACACCCGGACCCGGGTTGAATCTATGTAACCATTTCCAGCTTTGATGTTAGCAATCATGTCCATGGTCAGGACTGCTTCAACGTTCTTTCCCTGCTTTTTCATCTTCTGGGCATAAAGCGAGGAACCGACCAGACCCTGCTCCTCACCAGAAAAAGCTATGAAATGGATAGTGGCTTCTGTTTCCAGCGGGGCTATAATTCTGGCCATTTCCAGCAGCGCGGCCACACCGGAAGCATCATCGTTGGCGCCTGGGGCTTCGATGTTGACGTCTTCGTAATGGAATTTTCCATCTTGACTAACAGCAATGGTGTCGTAATGGGCATTGACAATGATTATTCTTTCGCTGGCTGCTTTTCCTTTTTTGATGGCTACGATGTTATGAAGCTCAGTATCGCGGACAATCCGTCCACCCTGCTTCGGTAGCCAGTAACCATCATTGATCACTTCCAGCCCGGCTATCTTCTGAAATTCTTTGATTAACCATCGTCTGGCCGCCCCTATTCCAAAATTATCTGACCTGGACTCAGAGAGCAGGTTTCGGGTCTTAAAAGATTGTAGAGCTTTAATGGTCGCTTCCAGATTCTGTTCGGAAACCTGTTCCACAGCTTTTTTCAGATAATCATATCCTCTGGCTTCAATTTCCTGAGCTCTAAGATAAAAAATGCCCTGAACCAAAACCAAAAAGAGGCAGACAATTCTCCGGGTCTTACGGCAGCTCATAATCTTCTCCTTTTATCTTTAATTTTTTTGATTGAGAGCAATATTTTCAACCCGGAGTCATCAAGTTTTACCAGAAGCCGGAAAAACTCCTTTTGTTTTCTGACTTAAATCGTAGTTTATAACTTAAATCTTTTCTTTTCTCAAGGGCTAAGCCGGCAGAACATTTATGGAAAAAATTTTCCATAGCCTTATCACTGTCCTGACATCCAGAGCTCACTAATTCTTCAAAATAGCCTGTTTGCTGGCTTAATCATTTCTGTGACAGAATTATCTCTGGAACCAAGATTCAAAATAAATCAATTTTTTCTGAAATTAATCGGCCTTTCTTTATTAACCCAGCCTACTTCTTTGGATAGGGCGGAACAGGCGGCAGCTTGGGTTCTTTGGTTTTAAGCTCTTCCAGAATTACCTCTATAGCCTTATTTAGCTGTTCATCTATACCTTCATATTCTTTGGCCGGGTCGTTATCAATATAGATATCCGGTTCTACCCCTTCACCTTCAATAATCCATTCTCCTTCCAGACTGTAAGTGGCAAACTCCGGTTTGTTAAGGTAACCACCATCAAGGAGTGGCAGAGTGCCTCTGATTCCAACCACCCCACCCCAGGTTCTTTTACCGATGAGCTTGCCCAGCTGATAACGTTTAAAACGATACGGAAAGATGTCTCCGTCAGAGGCAGAAAACTCATTTATCAGGCAGACTTTTGGACCCATGATGATAGCAGCTGGATCTGGCCTAGGCACCGAGCCGCGGGCAATATCCATCATAGCTGCCTGACGGGACAGCCTTTCAATCAGCATGGGCGAGACATTCCCACCACCATTGCCCCGGACATCGATAATCAGACCTTTCTTGTTGGTCTGGGGATAGAAATGTTTGACGAATTCATTAAGTCCCCGCACACCCATATCTGGCACATGAATGTAGGCTATTTTGCCTTCGGTTGCTCTGGCCACATATTCGGCATTCTTTTTAACCCAGTTGTAATAATAAAGGCTGTTTTCCGTCTCTATCGGCACTACTACTACCTCTCGGGCCCCTTTCTCCACCGGCTGGGAATTAACTTTGAGCCTGACCTGCCTGCCAGCCGTGTTCACCAACAGTTCATAAATATCTCTGACTTGATTAACGGGCCGGCCGTTAACGGCAATAATATATTCGCCCTCTTTAACCTTTACCCCGACCTCCGTCAGCGGGGAACGCAGTTCCCGGTCCCAGTTCTGGCCTTCCAGAATCTTTTTAATCCGGTAATAACCGCTGGCCCTGTCCCTCTCCAGCCTGGCTCCTAACCTACCGACGTTGACCCTTTCCACTCCGGGTAGGTCCCCGCCGCCAACGTAGGTGTGGCCGCAGTTCAGCTCTCCAATCATCTCCCCTATGACATAAGTAAGGTCCGCCCGGTGGTTAACTGCCCTGGCCAGAGGTTCGTACTGAGCCTTTACTTTCTCCCAGTCTACTCCGTGCATGTTTGGAGCGTAGAAGAAATCCTTCATCTGGCGCCAGCACTCCTCAAATATCTGAGCCCATTCGGCTTTGCGGTCTAACCAGACTTCCAGGCCTGAGAGGTTCAGTTTTTCTTCAATCTTTATTGGAGCCTGAGGTAGGTCGATAATGGCATAATCCTTTCCCTGCTGGACCAGCATTTTCTTGTGATCAGCTGAAATCACGTAGTTATTAACCTGACCAAGGTCTTTTTCTTCCAGCTTTTTCAGGTCGTAATATTTAAGCGAAGTCTGTCGGTCGCGAAAAGACCGCTTGAGATAGAAAAGCTTATCTCCAACCGACCTCAGCCTGTAATAACCGGAGACTTCAATCGGTAAAGCCACGATTCGGTCCTTAATTCCTTCTTTATCTATCTTCACCACTACTTTTTCAACCGGCTGAGCGGAGGCAGGCTTTTCCTCACGGCTTTTTGCTGTTCTGGATTCGGCTTTAGCTGGTTCTGAAGAAGAAATCTTTACCTCATCACTTTTCGGTTCAAAAGGTGACTTTACTTCTCTATTCAGAGTAACAAGGTAGATTCGGGCCATGTCAAGATAAGCGTGATTCCATTCAGTCCGGCTGTAAACTGGATTGAAATCCCTGTCGGAAACAAAAAATAGATACTGACCATCGGAGCTAAAGCAGGGAGAGTAGGATGAATACCAGCTGTCCGTGACTTCAAAAGTTTCTCTGGTATTAAGGCTGTAGAGGTAAATCTTATTCAAGCCATTTTCTTCCTGCTGGGAGTAGGCAATCCAGCTGGAATCCGGAGACCAGCTAAAATCCATAATTTCCCAGATTTTACCTCTGGCCACTTCTACTACCTGCTTTTTCTCTATATCAACGTAACGCAGCCGAAACATCCGGTCGGACCAGAGGAGTTTCTTGCTATCCGGAGACCAGACCGGAGCATATTTATAACAATCCGAATCAGAGGTCAGCTGCACTGCTTCACCCGAGCCGTCCTGGGGGAGGATGAATATTTCTTCCCGACCTGTTCTGTCCGAAACGAAAGCAATCCAGCGGCCATCGGGCGACCAAACCGCATCCCGCTCATGAACACCGGAGGTGCCGGTCAGATTGCGGGTGTTGCCGTGTCTGGCCGGGACTGTAAAAATTTCACCACGAGCTCCGAACAAAGCCCGGGCTCCATCAGGAGCCAGGTCAAAATTGGTAATTCTATCAGCTACCTTGACCAGCTCAGACCTGGCCATCACTTGGTCATCAGCAATAAATACCGGAATACGGCTGACCTTTTCGGAGGCCAGTTCCAGACGGTAAAGGTAGCCACCGTTTTCAAAGACAATCGAGTCAGGCCCGAGTGATGGGAATTTAACATCAAAATCCTTAAAATCGGTTACTTTTCTGGTGGTTCGCTGCTCCAGGTCGTAGACATAGATATTAAACCTCTGGTTCTCATCCCGGTCGGAAAGGAAATAAATTCTATTCCCGCTCCACATGGGAATAATGTCGGAAGCCGGATTATTGGTTATGTTTTCCGTCTTTTTGGTTTTGAAATCATAAATCCAGATATCATCCACCATTCCACCACGGTATCTTTTCCAGGTTCGGAATTCCCGGAAAATCCGGTTAAAGGCCAGCTTCTGACCATCTGGCGAGAAAGAACAGAAGCCGCCTCTCGGCAGAGGCAGTTCCTCGGGTGTTCCACCCTCTTTCGGAACTAAATAAAGCTGGCCATTGAAATCATTCCATTCAGCCATTCTGGACCGGAAAATTATTTTCTGACCGTCGGGAGTCCAGCCCATAACGATATTATTTGGCCCCATACGGTCAGAAATATCATCACGGCTGAGAACTGGAGTGAAGGTCAATCTAACTGGAATTCCACCCTGGGCCGGCATCAAATAAACTTCCCGGTTGCCGTCGTATTCAGCGGTAAAAGCCAGGTACTGACCATCTGGAGAAAAACGGGCAAAAGCTTCATACCCCTGATGACTGGTCAGTTTTCGGGCCAGACCGCCGTTCACAGGAACCGAATAAAGGTCACCAGCATAGGAAAAAACAACCTGGTCCCGGTAAACGGTTGGAAACCTCAATACTCTGGCTTCTTCAGCAGCCTGGAGTAATACCGACCCGGCAGCCAAAAAAAGCAGTACCAAAAATATCAGACACTTACCGTAGATTTTTTCTAATCTGAGACCCATAGCCTCCTCCTTTCGACAAATAGCATTTCAATTTTATAGTCTGTCAATAGTGATTATCAAGAAAAAAATGCTTTGCTCCAAAACCTGCTTTTTTTTACTTTTACAAATCAGTCTTACTATGCTTTCCTTTTATTCGAAAAAGCCGAAAACTCTCTCTATTGACCGAAAGCTTCCAATCAGTTATTAAATAGTCATGATTGAATTTTTTATTAGTCTCCCAGCCGTTCTCCAGGCCCTTCTGGCAACTATTTTCACTTACCTGATGACAGTTATCGGGGCAGCTTCAGTCTTTCTTTTCAAAAATGTTAGCCGCCGGTTGCTGGACCTCATGCTGGGTTTTGCCGGTGGAGTGATGATAGCTGCCAGTTTCTGGTCGCTCCTTTCCCCGGCCATAGAAATGGCTAAAGGCGGGAAATTGCCATTCTGGTTTCCTCCAGCTGTCGGATTTCTGGCCGGGGCAGGTTTGCTTTTTATAATTGACCGCACTCTCCCCCATCTTCATCTTTTTTTGCAGGAGGAGTTTTCTGAAGGCTTAAAAACTCACTGGCGAAAAGCCACTCTTCTCGTTATGGCCATCACTCTTCATAACATCCCTGAAGGCCTGGCTGTGGGAATAGCCATTGGAGCGGCGGCCTCAGGAGTTCCAGAAGCTACTCTTAGCGGAGCTCTGATTCTGGCTCTGGGCATCGGGCTGCAAAACCTGCCCGAAGGTCTGGCTATTTCCGGACCGCTTCGCTCCGCCGGACTTAGTCGTTCAAAAAGTTTTTTCATGGGACAACTTTCCGGTTTGGTCGAACCGGTAGCCGGGGTGCTGGGGGCTCTGGCGGTAACCAGGATAATTTCCATTATGCCTTATGCCCTTTCTTTTGCGGCCGGGGCAATGATTTTCGTGGTGGTTGAAGAAGTTATTCCTGAATCGCAGCAGAGCGGCAAATCAGACTACGCCACTGTAGGAGCCATCTCGGGGTTTTTGCTGATGATGATTCTGGACCTGGCTTTCAGCTGAACTTCACTTTTTCACTTTTTTTCTGAGTTCTTCCACGAATTCCGGTTCGACCTTGACTCCACTCTGCAAAGCTCTCAGACAGAATTCCCAGCTCTGCTGATACTGGGCTTTTCTGTAGTAGATAACCGCCAGGTTGTTGTAGATGAGACCGTTTCCTGGATGACCGGGTTGAAGGGCCACAGCTTTCAGAAAAAGCTGAAGAGCCCTCTCGTCATTTCCCAGAGAAAATTCTACGTTGGCCAGGTTCACCACCGAATCCCGGTCCACAGGGTTTAATTCCACAGCCCTGTTCAGAGCCTGGCGGGCCTGCTCCATTTTTCCCTGCTGGGCCAGAGCGATACCCAGGTTATTATAAGCAAGTGCCAGATTGGGCTGCTCCTGAGTAGCTTTCAGGGCTTCAGTTTCCGCCCGGCTCCAATCTCCTTTGGCTAAATATGCATAGCTCAGGTTAACGCTGATGACCGGGTTTTGATAGCCGAGTTCCCTGGCTTTATTCAGATGATAGATAGCTTCGTCCCAGCGTTTTTCGTGTAAATAACACAGACCTAAACCGGCCTGAGCTTCTCCAAAATAAGGGTCTACTTCCAGAGCTTTTAAGAAATAAGCTCTGGCCTCTGGCCAGCGCCCCAGGTCTGTGGAAATTATTCCCATATTGTAAAGAGCTTTTTCGTAACGGGGATTTCTTTTCATAGCCTTCTCGTACTGAGCCAGAGCTTCTTCGAGTCGGCCTTCCCGACGCAGCAGGTTACCTTTGATGTTTAATGCGGAAATCATTCCTGGGTCGATAGACAGGGCTTTCTCCACATATTCCCTGGCTTTATCCAGTTCATTACGCCTGCTATAAACTTCAGCCAGGTTTGAATAGGCCAGACCAAAACCTTCATAGATCTCAATGGTTTTAAAAAAATGCCTTTCGGCCTCATCCAGCCGGTTTTCCCTCAGAAATATTTCTCCAAGGTTATTATGGGCTTCAAAAAAATCGGGCTTGAGCTCCAGCACCCTCTGGTATATCCTTTTGGCCTCTTCCAGCCGGTTCATCCGGCCATAAGCAATTCCCAGATTAAAAAGAATTCGGGGTTGCTCGGGTCTGGCTAGGAGAATGGTCTGGTAGATTTCGGCTGCTTTTTCAACCTGACCTGAGCGTCTTAAAGCTATAGCTTTTAAGTTCAAGGCCTCATGGTCTTCGGGATTGAGGACCAGAGCTTCCTCGCTGTAGGAGATAGCCTTCTCAAACTCAGCCTTTTCCAGCTGAAGCTGCGCTAACATTAGAAAGCAGTCGCTCAAACAGATTGCTTTTCTTTTCAGGAGAGAATCAAAAGGCCTGGTAACCGCAGCCTCTCTTTCCTTAAACAATTTCTGAATTTCTTTTTGCTCCAGGATTTTGGCTCTGATTCTCAGGTAGATTTTCTCGAGCTCTTCTCTCACTTCTTCAGGAAAAGGGAAGCCGAAAGGCTTAAAACTTCTTGTTCGACCGAGCTTAATTATCTTGAGATTATCAGGATCGAACCTGGTTCCTTCCCCCAGGCAGCTCATAATGGAATTAGCCACCGGAACATGAACGGCCCCAAAAACATGACCGAGCTCATGAACGATAAGTCTCTTGAGCTTAAAGCGGTCCGGTGTATAGATTACTACTACCATCCCGGCCCTGAACAGAGAAAAGCCGGTATAGTCAAGCTCCAGGTTTTGCTGAGCAGTAACCGCTATCAGGAGGTCAGCTCCCTGCTTCTCGGCCCTCAGGTCCAGCTGTTCGGCAAAATCCTCCAGTCTGGTAATCCGGTCATCAGAATCCCATTCGGACCAGCCTTCCCAAATGAATCTAACCTGAATCAGCTGTTCAAACTCGCGGCTGACTTCAGTCAGGATTTCTTCAACTCTTTTCCTGGCTCCCCAGATTTCCCGCAGTTCTTCATCGGCTGTTAGCTTGACCCTGATTTCTCTTAGACCTGCTGGCTCACCGACTAATAACTGACTGCTGGAAGCAGGCTGCCCCCAAACTAAGGAAGCAAGAAAATAAAACAGGAAAGCTGCTAAAAAAAAGACCGAAGTCCTGCTGGCTGACAAGGGGTTCATCAAAATTATAATACCTGAATTTTTGGCCGCTTAAAAGGTCTCTTCGGTTCTCTTCTTTCTTCCTTTTTCAAAAAGCGAATAGATAACCGGAATGACTATCAGAGTGATGAAGGTGGAACTGATTAAACCACCGATAACTGTTCTGGCCAGCGGCGTCTGGACCTCGCTTCCTTCCCTCAGTCCGAGAGCCAGAGGAATCATGGCAATTATGGTGGTAAGGGCGGTCATCAGAATAGGACGGAGTCTTCGCCTCCCGGCCTCTTTAATAGCTTCCATTATCTCCATCCCGTCCCGACGACGCAGCAAGTTGGTATAATCAACAAGCAGGATGGCGTTGTTGACCACGATACCACCTAGCATAATAAGACCGATATAGGATTGAACGTTAAGCGTGGTGCCGGTTAGAATCAACATCAGCACAACTCCGATAAAAGCCACAGGCACTGAGAACATAACAATCAGCGGATCAAGAAATGACTCATACAACATAGCCATGATCATATAAACCAGAAAAAGAGCTAACAATATGCTGATCAAGAGCTCACGGTTGGCTTTCTGCTGCTCTTCGTAATCACCGGTGAAGTTGATAGTGAAATCTCGAGGAACCGGAACTGTCTTTAGAGCCTGTCGGGCATCTCGAATGACCGAACCCAGGTCCCGGTCGGCAATTTCAGCCGAGACGTTAATGATTCTCTCGCGGTCTCTCCGCTCGATTTGCATTGGACCCCGGGCCGACCTGACCTCTATGACATTACGCAGGCTAATTTGCTGGCCATCAGAGTTAGTTATGGTCATATCCAGCAGGTCGTTAACATCCAGCCGCTCTGAATCCTTAACCTTAACCAGAATCCGGTACTCCCGGCCGCCCTCCCTGAACTGACTGGCCTGAGAACCCATCAGCACTGTCTGGATAAAATTAGCAATCTGATTCACCGAAAGCTTCATATCAGAAGCCTTCTGCCGGTCTATGACCAGATGCTGTTCAGGGGTCCCTTCGAGCCGGCTTATTCTGACATCAGTAACTCCGCGAATGTTCTCCACTACCCTTTTTACCTGGGCCGCTAAACTCTGAGCAACTTCCAGGTTGTAGCCTCGAATCTCAATCTGTAGTCTTTCTTGCCCGCCTCCACCTCTCATTCCAAACATCATCTGACCCCCTGAAGCCCTGACTCTGATGATGGCTCCAGGAATACCTGATAGCTTTCTGCTTAAATCAGCCGCAATCTCCTGACTGGATCTGGTTCTCTGCGATTTGGGCAATAATTTAACGGTTATATTGCCCTGGTTGGCTCCACCTCGCCAGCCACCACTGCCGGCACTTTCCTGAATGGTCTCCAGCTCCGGCACAAGCTGTTTAACCAGAGTGCTTACTTCCTTTAATTTCTCATCCATCACCGATAGTCTGGTGCCAACTTCCATTTCCACGGTAATAGAAACCTCTCCCTCGTCAGTCTGGGGCATATACTCTCTACCCACAAACCTGAGCAGAAAAATACTGACCGCCAGCAGCAGGACGGTAACCATTATTATTCTGGCCCGATGACGGAGCGAGTAATCCAGCATTTTTTTGTAAGAATTTTCAAGACTGGCAAAGATGTCTTTAGCTTTAACTGCCAGCCTGGAAGAAGAAATAGACCCTGCCTTTCCCCCTCTTAGAATCTTACTGGACAACATGGGAACCAGAGTTAAAGACACTACCAGCGAGCAGGTCAGAGAGAAAGCCACCACATAGGCTAACTGCTTGAACATCAGTCCTGAAGCGCCTCTGACAAAGAGCATCGGCATGAAGACTATAAGTGTCGTCAGAGTGCTGGCAATAATGGCAGAGGTGACTTCTCTGGCTCCCTCAACGGAAGCCTTAAAAACCGAAAGTCCTCCTTCTCGCAGCCGGAAGATGTTTTCCAGAACAACAATGGAACTGTCAACCATCATTCCGATTCCCAGAGCCAGGCCGCCGAGGCTCATCACATTGAGGGTAAAACCATTAAAGTAAATCAGGGTAAAGGTAGCAATAATAGAAATTGGAATTGAGAGAGCAATAACCAGAGTGCTTCTGATATTGACCAGAAAGAAAAGCAAAACAAAAATAGCTAGCAGTCCACCATACAGAGCTGAAGTGCCGACGTTGTCTATAGCATTCCTGATATATTTAGCACTATCTCTAATGGTTACAAACTTAAACTGAGGATAATCTTCTTCCAGTCTTTTTAGCTCTTTATAAATTCCATCCACTACTCTTACCGTATTCTGCCCGGATTGTTTATATATGGCGAGCCTTACGCCCGGTAAATCGTCAATCCTGGCTACTCTGGTTATCCGGCGAAAGGTATCTTCCACACTGGCAATATCTTTTACCCTGATGGCTGCCCCTTCTCTTATAGCCACAATAGTCTCTTTTATTTGATCGATACTATTATAAACCCCGGGAATTCGGATAACTATTTCATAGTTGCCTTTTTCAATCGTCCCGGCCGGAACATCAATATTTTCCTGCCTGATTTTGCTGATGATTAAATCAAGCGGCAGGCCCAGAGCTTTAACTTTATCCGGGAAAAGATTAACCTGAATTTCTCTTTCCAGACCGCCCCAGACATCAACCGAGGCCACACCAGGTACTCTTTCCAGGCGGTAGGAAATCTGCTCATCAATAATTTTCCGGACTTGAATTGGATCGAGCTCACTTAAAAGACCAACCATTAAGACTGGCATCTGAGCGGGGTCGAACTTTCTCAGGGTTGGCCGCTGAACTTCAGGTGGAAACCGGCCAATAATTCGATCCAGCCTTTCTCTGATCTCATTGGCTGCCTCATCAAGGTCTTTTCCCCAGGAAAACATAACCCGGACCGAGCTGTTTCCCTGAGACGAAACTGAAAATATCTCCTCCACCCCCGGCACCGAACTCAGAGCCTCTTCTATTGGTCTGGTAATAATCTGCTCCATTTCTTCAGGGGCTGTATTGGGATAAGAGGTATTTACGTTTAAGGTCGGAAAGGTTATGTCAGGCATTAAATCCACAGGCAAACGACTCAAGGAGATAAAACCCAGGACCAGGACCACCAGGGTCAACATGGTCACAAAGATTGGCCTCTTTATCGAAAATTCAGAAACGTTCATTTCTCCCTCCTGTTTTTCTACCTGGAGACAGAATCCATTTTTTTATCTCCCGGTACCGGCTGCAGGTCTACCAGGTCTTTTGCCTTCTGCTTGTTTTTCTTTAGATTCGGGTAGAATTATACCCATACCATCCTGCAGAAGATGCTGACCGAGAGTCACTACCAGACCGGAAAGGTTTTCCGGCTCCAGAATTTCGGCCATTTCACCTTCGATGATACCGACCTTAACCGGGGTAAAAACTGCTTTTTTACTTTCTAGATCAGCCAGAAAAACCCCTTGTTTCCCTCCCCGGGTGACTATGGCACTGAAAGGAACCTTTCGGGCCTTTTCTCTTCGGGCAAACTCAATTTCGGCATTAACGAACATGCCCGGTTTTAAAAGTCCTTCTTCATTGTCAATGTCAATCTCCACCCGGGCCTGGCGGGAAGTTTCTTTAAGCAGCGGAGCCACCCGAACCACTTTCCCGTGAAAATACTTATCCGGAAATACACTGGACCTGATTGTAACCGGCTGGCCAGTATTAATTCTGAAGTATTCTTTATCCGTAGCATAGATAACGGCGGTTATGGGCTGAATTTCAACTATGGAAATGATAGGAGTGTTAGCTGAAAGAAGGGCTCCCTCATCCACAAACCTCTCGCCTACAAAACGAACTGGTCCGCCACTTTCCCAGGTGGCTATTATTCTGGTATAAGAAAGCCTGACTCTGGCCGTTTCCAGAGCCGCTTCCCGGTTTGCTACCTGAGCTTCAGCCACCTTGAACCTCGACTGCTGCGCCTGATACTGAGCTCTGGATGTGTCATACTGAGCATCAGAGAGAATTCCCCGCTGATGGAGGGTCTCGGCTCTCTCCAGGTCTTTCCTGGCCAGCTCCATAGCACTCCTGGCTTCTTCGTAATTAGCTCTGGCCACTTTAAGATCAGCTTCGGCTTGAGCCACCTGCTGGAGGTATTCTTCGTCATCCAGCTGGGCCACCACCTGACCCTTAACTACCCGGTCACCTATATTGACGTAAAGCTTCTTCAGCCGGCCTGAGACCTTCGGGGCAATGTTGAACTGAGATTTGGGAATCAAGCTGCCTGAAAACTGACCGACGTCTCTAATCAAACCGGTTTCCACCGGGCTCAAAACCACAGCCACCGCAGCCTGCCGGGGCCCTCCGGTGCTATTTTTCTTAAAAACAGACTGACCAATTTTCCATAGCAACAGTCCGACGACTATCAAACCAGCCGCCACCACAATTTTTTGTACCAAAGTCATTTTTTTAATTCGGCCGATAACTTTCATTCCTGTGCTTCTCCTCTATCCAATTTATCTCAGAGAGATAATAAATTTCAGTCAGAACCGAGCACCGAGATTCTATGTCTTTCCCGACCGGTTCCCATAACTCTGTCCAGGTTGGCCAGAGAAACGTTGTAATCAATCAGAGCTTTCAGCTCCATGGTCATGGCATTGGCCAGGTCCCGCTGATACTGGAGTACCAGATAATTGGTGCTGAGTCCGACCTTAAACTTTTCCTGCTCGGCCTCCAGCTTTTTTTCAGCCAGTTCCCGGGCCGCCTTATAAGCCAGCACCCGTTGATAATTGGTCTCAACCGCCCGGACGGTGTTGCTGATTTCCAGGTCCACCTGAAGCTGCTGATTTTTCAGCTTCAATTGAGCCTGCTCCAGAGCCAGTTTAGCCTGAGCGTAATTCGCTCTGGTTAAGACCGAATTCAGAGGCAGGGTCAGGGTAAGGCCCATTGTCCAGTTCTTGTATTTGAAGTTAAGGGCGTCGCGGAGGGCATCGGATTTTTTGCCAGGAATTTTGCCGATAATGATTCCAGTAAGCGGGTTATTGTCCTGATAAAGAATCTGGTCACCGGAAATCCCCGGGCTCCAGTAAGAGAGCTGAAACCGGAGATCAGGCAACATCTGATTCTTTGCATAACTGAAATTGAACTCCCGGTTTTTCAGGTCCACTCTGATAGCCTGAAGGTCAGGACGCTTCTGCAGAGCCACAGTCAAAGCTTCCTCATAATTTACTTCTCTTTTTTCAGTGGAGGGAGAATCTATCGGAATAATTTGCACGTTTTTCGGATTTTCCATCTCCGCTCCCAGGTTGATTATCACCCGCAGCTGGTCTTCATAGTTTTTTACCAGAGCCTGAGCTTCCAGGATGTCAGCCTGACGGGTACTGACTTCACTTTCGGCGGTAAGAAGTTCTATGGGAGGAAGAGTACCAGCTTCGATTTCCACCTTATTCTTTTCGAGCAGTTCCTGAGCCAGACGAAGTGATTGCTGCCGGACTTTAAGGTTCTCCCGGGCGAAGACCAGATTCCAGTAAGCTACTTCCACTGCGTAGATAGTATCTTCAAGGACTCTCTGGAAATTCTCTTCCGATATCTCCCGGTTGTAGTTAGCAATTATTATTTCCCGACGGCCGTATTTGAAACCAAAATCTCGAAGCAGAGGCTGGCTGAAATTCAGTCTTATGGTGGTGCCGAAGCGGGGGTTGATGGTTTGAAAACGACGGTTGCTGTCGTTGACATAGTTATAAAGGCTTGCGGAAAAAGCACCGCCTATAGGCAGGTTCTGACTCAACTGTATAGTGTAGTCATTCTGCTTGGTTATGACTACATCGGAAGCATCAAGAAAAGAATAGGAAGCCGTCCTGGTGCTCTGATCATTATAGTTCAGGCTGATTAAGGGAATGTATTTTTCGCTGGCCAGGGTTACCGCCCGCTCAGCAATCTCCGGGGTTAACATCTCGGCTTTCAAATTCAGATTGTTCTTCAAAGCCCGGCAGATGCAGTCTTCAAGCGAAAGTTCCAGAACTTTTTGGCCGGGCGAGGTGGACTGACCGGCAGGCTTGGATTCCATTCCACCAGATAGAGAGAAAAGAGGAAAAACTCCCGAAAAAAACAGAAAAAGATATACCAGAATCAACCGATTTATAGAATTTGAGGTATGCTTCTTCATCTAACCACTCCTGATTTTATTTTTCTTTTATTAAAAAGTTAAAATTTATACAGAAAATTCCTTTTTTACTCAGCATTTTAGACGAAGCCTCTCACTCATTTCTTCCCATTATACAGGCCAAAACCTTCTAGCCAAATTGACCGCCAGAAAAAATCTGGTTTTTTCTCTCAAAAACCAGACCGGGCGGAAATTCGTTCTGTGATTACAGTCCGGAAGTAATATGAAGAAAGCTTTTTAACTAAATCTGTTTAGCCGGACTTACTGTGAAAAAATCTTAGCTTCCGGCCTTCAGCTTTTTAGAAACCAGGACAAACAGCGGATGACGATGAGTCTTCCAAGTCTCTGCCTTTGACCAGATAGTGGAAAGTTGGCTGAGAATCAGGTCTCTGGAAAATCGCAGTGAATAATCTTACCTTTTTTCTAATCCTTTATCACTCGCTCCGGTCTGAGGTTAGACTTTTCCCGAACAGAAGCTGGCTGGGTTCCGGTTTCACTGGCAGCAATTACCCGGCCGGTGCAGTCCAAGGCTTCTATCCTATAAACATAGCTTTTTCCTTTATCAAGATACTTATCAATGTAAACCAGACGGCCATAGCTGAAGTCGGATTCTATAAATTCCCGTCGCAGTTCATAACCTCCGGCAACAGGTTTTCTCCACAGCCGGTACCTAGCCACGGTGTAGGGAACCTCTTTGTTAACCACCACAGTTATATAACCATAGTCTCTCCTGATAATCCAGGCTCTTTCGGTGCGCTTTTCCACCTCCAGACTCAAATTAATCACCGGTATCAGAGCACTTCCAGAAACTACAAATGAGACTTCTGGATGGTCAGGATCGTTGGAAATAAGGCCAAAGATAGCCTCAGCCGGACCGGGGTCATAAGGATTGAACCTGATGGTTAAAATTCTTGAACCGAACGGAGGAATAGTGAACGGAGTATCTGGCCCGACATAGCTGAAGGCTGTAGAACCGGAGCTTCTGACAATACTGCTTACCAAAAGCTCCGCTCCCCCATCATTGAAAATAGCCATCTGACTGTTACGTGATTCACAAACGTGCAAGCTGCCGAATTCAATCCCGGCCACCGGAACCCTCAGCCTGGGCCGGTTCTCGGGAGTGGTTACTACAGCTTCATTAGAATAATCAGAATTGCCAGCCAGGTTAAAAGCCCTAACCCGGTAATAATAAGTGGTCAGTTCTGAAAGGCCGCTGTCAATGAAAACTCCTGAATTCTCAGCTACTACTCCAATCTGCTCCCAGGTTCCTCCGGCTCCGGTCTTTCTTTCAACCTTGAATCCGTCTTCATTGTAAGAATTGTCAATCCAGTTTAGCCTGACCTGGGTAGCCGAGATAGCCGTTGCCTGAAGCCCGGATGGAGCGGCCGGAATGGTAAGAGCTGGCGTGGTTACGGTGGCTTCATTGGAAGAGTTCGAATCACCGCTGGCATTGTAAGCAAAAACCCGGTAAGTGTAAGTGGTGGACTCAACCACGCTCAGATCGGCATAGGTTGTCGAGTTAGCGGCTACGTTGGCCAGAGCAATCCAGTTTCCGGCGCCGGTTTTTCTTTCTATCCGGATACCGGTCTCCCCTGCCGAGTTATAAGTCCAGCTCAGGTTAACTCGCCTTTCGTGAACGGCCACGGCCTCAAGACCGGAAGGAGCTGCTGGCCTGGTCAGAACGTTTAGTTCATTGGAGTATTTAGAATCACCGGCTGAGTTATAGGCCTTAACCCGGTAGAAATAAGAGGTGGCTTCGTTCAACCCGCTGTCCTGATAGGTCACTACATTAGCTCCAACCAGGGCTATCTGGCTCCAGGTCCCGACAGTTCCGGTTTTTCTTTCTATTTTGAACCCGCTTTCGTTGCTGGATTTGTCTTCCCAGGCTATAACCGCTGTGGTATCGGTAACCAGGTTGAGCCTCAAATTCTCTGGTGCAGCTGGAGGCAGAAGTACGCAGATGCGGCTGACAAAGGCATCTTCAGCCAGAAGACCAACTCCCCCTCCAGGTCTGGTGAAGGGACCTACCAGCACCGGGAAATCAGGCGAAGTGGTAAAACCGGCCAGGAAAAAATTGCCAGTACCATCAGCGGCCACCGCATTAGCTTCTTCCCGGCCTGAACCACCGAGAAAACTGGAATAAATAAGATTCTGACCATCAGCGGCTAAGACTGCAAAGAAAGCATCGCGGTTTCCACTGTAGGAGCTGTAAGGCCCACCAATTACCGGAAAATCAGCCGAATCAGTGGCTCCTACCAGGCTTACTATTCCCTGGGCCTCCACGGCTATTGAAAGACCGAAATCATCTGCTGAACCCCCAAGATAACCGCAGTAAATAAGCCCGCTTCCAGACTGATTGACCTTAGCCACAAAAGCGTCAGCCAGGCCATTCCAAGTAAGGTCCGGCCCCAGAATTACCGGGAAGCCGCTGGTAGAAAGAGTGGCTCCGGTGATGTAGGCACATCCATCACCATCAACCGCTATTCCTGAACCATAGTCATCACCGGTTCCACCAATAAAGCCGCAGTAAACCAGACCGGCTCCGCTGGCACTTACTTTAGCCACAAAAGCGTCCAGGCCTCCTTTATGAGTCAGAAAAGGCCCGGTCTTTACCGGAAACAGGTTGGCCTGAGTTGAGGTAGTATGGCCGATCACATAAGAATTCGCGAACGAATCCAGAGCCAGGCCGGTACCGATATCGTCTCTGGTACCACCAATAAAACCTGACCAATCAAGCGACTGACCGGAAGCGGCCACTCTCAGGATAAAAACATCTTTCTGGCCATTATAACTGGTATCCGGTCCAGCTTTGACCGGGAAATTTGATGATTCCGTAGTCCCGCAGACATAAGCCCGACCGCTACTGTCTACTGCCACGGCACTGACCACATCGGCCGACGAGCCTCCCAGGAATCCGCTGTAGACCAGACCGGTGCCAGAAGCATTAATTTTGGCGATGAAGCCGTCACCGTATTGAACCACTCCGGCAGCCGGAGTGGTATATGGCCCGAGATAAACCGGAAAGTCAACTGATTTGGTATAGCCGCCTACATAAGCATTCCCGGCCGAATCAACTGCCAGGCCGGTGGCTCCGTCGTCATAACTACCACCGAGGAAACCACAGTAAACCAGCCCTGTCCCGGAGGGATTGACCTTAGCCACAAAGGCATCGGTGCCGAGGGAGGGTCCGTTAAAGCTGAGGTCCGGGCCAACCGTCACCGGAAAGTCTATGGAAGCCGTCCAGCCAGCCAGGTAAACATTACCGGCACTGTCCAGAGCTATGCCCAGGGCCCGGTCATTGGAAGAACCTCCAAGGTAGCCGCTGTAAATCAATATAGCTGGGTCCAGGTAAAGGGGAAGTCCCGGGTCGTAGGGTCCGAGCCTTATGGTATGAAGGGAGCTTACTAGACCGTCTTCCCCCATCTGCTTTTCTAAAATTTCAAAAAAGGCCTGGACTTTGACCTGTCGTCCGTTTTTAAGCTGGTAGGCAGCTGGAGCTTCGTCTTGAAAACTCCCAACCGGAGTGAAAACCTCAATTGCCCCCTCTTCGTTTAGCCTGATGTCTTCAGCCCCGCGATAGCTCATTTTTATGCAGGAAACATCTGCCCCCGGGTTAATCACCAGCTCATATTTCAGGTGGTTTCGGTTTCCTGAAAAGCTAAGGTCAATTCCGGGCCAAAGATTTCGATAAATAACCCGGCGATAAGAAGAAAGCCCGGTCAGCCAGCTTTCCTCCGGTCCTTTGAAAAAAGAAACCACTGTCTCGGCTTTATCCTGAGCTTCCACAGCTTCAGGTGAGGCTCCGACGAAATCAAGACCAACCACCCAGCGTCCCGGTTCGAAGAAAGCCGATTCCTGATTAAAAGGAGAATTTAAATATATATTATTAATCCTATCGGATAATGATAATATATTTTCTAAGTAAGCATTTTGGTAAGCATTCTGGCCAGCTTTTCTGGTTAGTCCGATAGTTAACCCGTTTTTCCTGAAATAGATATGCTTATCCCTCCCCAGAACATAAAATTTCACTTCCGAATCAAGCTGACCGTAATTCGGAATAAAAAGAAGCGGCCAGGAAGGCTCCAGAGTTTCCAGTGTCTGGCCTAAATCAGGCGCTTCCTTCCCGGTTTGTGCAGACTGCCGGTCCGGACCTTTAATAAAAGCCCCGGTCTCTAAACCGGAAAAAGCTAAAAGAAAACCCGCCAGCACCGAAAACAATAAAATTATTCTAATAAAGATTATCCTTGTCTTCATTTTTGCTCACCAGTCCTAATTCCAGTAATCACCCGCGAAACTTTAACCCTGTCAGCTGACAAAACTACCACCGCCATTTTTGAGGTTTGATCTCTTCACGCTGCCTTTCAATTAAATGATATATTTTTACCAGAAATGAGGTCAAGTTAACTATTCTTTTCGGTAAACTCAAAAAAAAGAGCTGGGCAGTATATAAGATTTATTTTAAAGCTGACTGCAAGCCTGGAATCTATGAGTAATGGTATTACTCGTTTTGCTTCTCACTTTCAATTCCTCTTTTTATTAGACGGTCGTTGAAAGTGTTCCGCTCCCAGAACACTCCTTCCACATAACCCTGTATAGACCGGTCATGTTCAGCAATCTCCAGACGCTTTTCAGCCAGCAAGCAGTAGTACTCATCTATTTCCACTCCCAGAAAGCGTCGCCCCAGCTTTTTAGCCACCACACAGCTGGTACCTGAACCGAGGAAGGGGTCAAAGACCAGGTCTCCGGGCTGGGAACTGGCCAGAATTATCTTAGCCAGGAGTTTTTCCGGTTTCTGTGTGGGATGTTCGGTATTCTCCGGCATCGACCAGAAAGGAACCGTCAGATCAGACCAGAAGTTGGAAGGATGGGTCAAACGATATTTTCCTTTACCTGCTTCCTTCCAGTCCCTGGGTTTTCCATTTTCATCGCGGTAAGGAGCCAGAACCTTTCTCTTCATCATAACCGCCTCTACATTAAAATAGTAATCATCGGACATGGTACAGAACCAGATGTCTTCCGAACAGTTTTTCCAGTTCTTTTTAGCTCCACGGCCCTTTTCTCTCTCCCAGGTTATTCGATTTCGAATCCGGAAATATTTTCTGGCTGTATTGAAAATTGCTCCCGAAGATTTCCAGTCCCCACAGATGTAAATTGAAGCTGCTGGCTTGAGAAGCCGGACCATTCTGGCCATCCAGGACTCTAACCAGTGTTCATATCTATCAACTTCCATCTCCCGAAAAACCGTCAGATTGAAAGTTTTATTGAGGTTATAAGGTGGGTCGATAAAAGCCAGATCCACAAAAGCTGATGGCAACCAGTCCAGCACCTCAAAAATATCCTGGCAGATTATTCTGTTTTCTATCTCAGCCAGGGAAGCGGGAGCGCTGAGCTTCAAAAGTTTTTTCCGATATTTACTCATCTCCTCCGGGCTTAAGGTCAGAGTTCTGTTCCTGGGAGCCCTTACTTTTTTGTTTCTATCTTCTTTGGTCATTCTTATTCCTGTTCCTGAATTGTTTTGTTCCGAGTTCTCAGCCAGGTTTTAACCCGACTACCAGAACTATAACTTTTCTGACCCCTTCGGGCCGGCTGAGATTGAAATCAGCAGAAAAAACTTTCCATCCAGAAAACCAGTAAAGACCAGAGAATTAATTAACATTTTACTTATCAGCCTTCCAGAAGCTGAAATTTTCTTAACTTTAATTTTGACCTGAACAAGCAAAGATTATTATTTTTATGATTCTCAGTCAATTCACCAGCCGCTTTTTTCCAGACTTCCTTTGTGATAAATTATTTAAGTGAATATAAAACAATTTTTAGTTCGCCCGGTTCAGATTCTTCTGGCCTTTAACCTTATCCTGCTTATAATCAGCTGGATTATGATGGCTTATGCTTACCCACGCCTGCCTTCGGAAATCCCTTACTGGTTGAACTTAGCCGGCCAGCAGATAATGAAATCAGCCAAAGGACCGGCCTTTTTTCTATATCCTCTTTTTCAGACCATCTTCATAATCAGCTTCTATCTAGCCGGCCGCCGCTGGATAAATCAACCGGAAACATTAAAACCAAGAAAGGAATCTCAATCTGGCCCGGCGGCAGGCCTTAGAATCTCAGAGCTTCCAGAAGTTTCCAGTGTAACCGGAGCTTTTTCTGAAGAGATAGAAACCAGGAAAGAAGACGCCCTCAGGCAGGCTCTGCGCCAGCTCAAGCAAGAAATTGTCCTCCTCATTCTCATCTTTTTTAACCTGGTTTTTATCCACCTGCAGCGGGCTTTAATTTGGCTGGCTCACGGCCAGGATGGAGTAAATAAGTATTATCTTTTTTTCATTATGCTGATGATCTTTTTGCTGGTTCCTTACCATCGCTTCCGACGTTCTTTGCTTATCAAATCTCATGGTCAATAGCCGGAAATCCATATAATCTAAAGGCTCCAGATTTTTTCTCTTGCCATGAAGGACTACCAGTGTGGATAATAAATATTAGATAAAAGATGAAATTTTGATTTAATTTTTAGCTCCAAAGAAGGAAGGCAAAAATGATGGAAAATAAAACCAAAACCAATTCCAAGACTTTCAAAGAAAATATGTCAGGCAGGCTGGAACAGAAAAACCTGATATTTCATACCAGGCTGTCTCTAATTGCAGTTATTCTGGTTTTAATCATTCTTTACCTGGCCTGCGCTGTAAATCCCGTAACCCAGAAGCGAGAGCTAATGCTTCTCAGCCGTTCGGATGAACTGGCCTTGGGTCAGCAGACCGACGAGGAAATCATCCAGACTTATGGGCTTTATGAAGATAAAAACCTCTCTGATTATGTCTTTAACGTAGGCAAAAAGGTGGCAGCTGTCAGCCATCAGTCTGACCTACCCTATTCCTTCAAGGTTCTCGACAGCCCGGTGGTCAACGCCTTTGCTGTCCCCGGGGGCTTCATCTACCTGACCAGAGGTATTCTGGCCTATCTTAACGATGAAGCCGAACTAGCCGGAGTCATCGGCCATGAAGTGGGGCACGTGACTGCCCGGCACAGCGCCCAACTCTACAGTCGGGTAATTATGGCCCAGCTGGGTCTGGGGTTAGCTGGCGCTCTTTCAAAAAATTTTGAACGCTACGCTCAATTAGCCGAAGCCAGCCTCGGCCTGCTTTTCCTCAGCTTCAGCCGGGACAATGAACGTCAGGCTGATGACCTCGGAGTGCTTTATTCTTCCAGAGCTGGTTATGACGCCCGCCAGATGGCTAATCTTTTTATCACTCTGGAGCGGCTTAAACCTGAATCAGGGAAAGATGGACTGCCCAGCTGGCTTTCCACCCATCCTGATCCCCCGGACCGGATTGCGGCCATTAAAAACGCTGCTTCCAGCTGGCAGCAGGCCAATCCGGGAGTTGTCGTCAAAATTAACCGGGATGAATACTTGACTAACCTGGACAGTCTGGTTTTTGGTGAAGACCCGAGACAGGGGTTCGTAGAAGGAAAAGTGTTTTACCACCCGGGTCTTAGAATCCAGTTTCCAGTTCCCTCGGGCTGGAAGCTAAATAACACGGCCAGCCGGGTTCAGATGATATCACCCAAAGAAAATGCGGTACTGGTTTTCTCTTTAGCCAGAGAAAAGAAAGCAGATGAAGCTGCTCAGAATTTTGTCGCCACCAACAAAGTTAAGGTACTGGGCTCGGAAGTTAAAAACCTCAATGGCTTCCCGGTTCTTAGGCTGGAGTTTGAGCTTCAAGCCCAGGAAACTAAAATACTCGGGCTGGTTGATTTTATCAGCCACCCAGAATTCGTTCTGGTTTTTATGGCCTACACCGACTCGGTCAACTACCTGCCTTATCTTTCCACCTTTACCGCTTCCATGAATGGCCTGCGGCCTCTAACTGACCCTAAAAAGCTTAACCTTAAACCAGAGCGTCTTAGAATAATAAGAGCAGCCAGAAGGAATACTCTGGCTGCCATCCTGCAGGGACTCGGTCTTCCAGAAAACAGATTGAAAGAGGTTGCCATCCTGAACGGCCTGGAGCTCACCGACTCGGTTGAACCAGGAACCCTGCTTAAAATTCCTGTTAGAGACTGAGTTTCAGCCTCTATTTTTGGGCTTCAAGTTCTAACTTCTTCAGAGCCTCACTCAACCCGGGAAGATTTTCAACTCCATGAGGAACCTGGATGGAAGAACCGCGAAAATCATCACCTATTTCCTGAGCTCTTCCGCCTAAATAACGGGCCAGGAACAATTCCGAAACTGCAAAGAATGACATCCGGTTTTCTGGTCTGGCAAAGCCGTGGCCTTCGTCTGGGTAAAGAACATAAGTAACAGGAATTTTTCTCTCTTCCATAGCTTTAACAATCTGGTCAGATTCGCTCTGTTTAACCCTGGGGTCGTTAGCTCCCTGGCCGATTAGCAGAGGTCTTACGATGCGGTCGACATAGGTCAGAGGAGAACGAGAATCCAGGAACTTCCTGCCTTCCTCGGTCCTCGGGTCACCCACCCTGGTGGCCCACATATCCATCAGAGGCTTCCAGTATGGTGGGATGGTTTCCAGTAGAGTCCTCAGGTTGGATGGCCCGACTATGTCCACTCCGCAGGCAAAAACTTCGGGAGTAAAGGTCAAACCCACCAGGGTAGCGTAACCGCCGTAGCTTCCACCCGCTATAGCCACCTTTTTTGGGTCAGCTATCCGGTTGTCAACGGCCCAGTTGACCGCATCAATCAAGTCCTCATGCATCTTCCCGGCCCATTCCAGGTTGCCGGCATTGATAAAATCTTTGCCAAAGCCGGTTGAACCCCGGTAGTTAACGCTTAAGACCGCATAGCCGCGGTTGGCCAGCCACTGATGAACCGAATCATAGCCCCAGGAATCACGGGCCCAGGGGCCGCCATGCACCCATAAAACCATGGGCAGAGGTTTGTTTGGCCGACCGTCATTATCGGGGTCGGTCCACGGTGGCAAAGACAGATAGCTGACGAGGTTAAGCCCGTCGCGAGACTTTATAACCACCGGATGCATTCTGGCCAGCGTCAATCCTTCAAGAGCTTTACGGTTGGTAAAGAGGAAGCTGGCTTTCTTCTGGCTACGGTCATAGAGGTAATAGCGAACCGGACCGTTATCCACAGTATAGGCTACTGTCCAGAGTCTATCGTCGAGAGTCCGGCCGGTGATGTTGACATCACCATCAGAGACAGTTTTAAGGTAATCAAGGTCAGCTCTGACCGCCTCATCCAGAATCGTCCATTCAGTCCTTAAATATTCTACGGCCGCCGCTTCCACAGTTTTTTCGGTGGGGTGCATCATCAATCCGCTGACGTCGGCTCTCGGGTCTTCAAAAATTACTTTCTTTTCGCCGGTTTTCAGGTTAACGGCCAGAAGAGCTGCGGTGTTGCGGCCCCGGCTGTCAATCATATATAGTATCTCACCGGTTTTATCAAACTCTACCGGATTGGTGGTCATTAGATCTTCCATTGGTACGGTATCAAATGGCTTCCAGCCCCCCCGTCCATCGGGTTGAAACAGGGCCATCCCCCCATCAGGGGTCATCTGAGCCGCAAACCGGAGGGAATATTCATCATCAACCTGAAAACCCATGAAGGCGTCGTTTTTCTGGATCAGTTTCAGCTCACCGGTCAGAATATTAACCCGGTAGAGGTCGTGGAATTGTTGGTTGCGGTTATTCAAACCAATCATGATCTCATTGGCGAACTTATGGCTTACAGCCTGAATCTGAGCTTGAGGTCGGAGGGGGCGACCGTCGGGCTGGGTTAATGGCTTACCATCAGGTCCGGGTATTTCTTCAAAGGGCGTTAGATTTTTGTCTTCCCTGGTGGTAATGTTAACCACATGAATCTGCCAGTTTTCATCACCTCCCAGGTCTTGAGCATAGATGATATGCTCATTGGTATGGGCCCAGAAATAAACTCTGATGCCACGGTTTTTATCCTGGGTCACTGGCTCGGCTTTTTCTGGAGCCTCAACCGGCGCTACCCAAACATTCAGCACATTATCAACCGGAGCCAGAAAACTCAGGTAGCGACCGTCGGGGCTTATCTGGAGGGAAGCCCGATCCGGATTGCCGAAAAGAACCTGACGTGGGATAAGCGGTGACTCTTTGACCGCCGGCTTACAACCATTCAAAATCGTCATGGCCAAAACCAGTCCTGAAAATAAGATAAACCATTTTTTCATCTTTGACTCCCTTCTTTTTTAGTATATTGGACTTTTCCTTAATTATCAAAATAAAATTGGCTTTTAACACAGATAGGATTTTCCTCAACGGTAGTAAAATGACCTTACTCATCTTAAAGTATGAAATTTTCTATCTTAGAATATAACGCTCAATTTAAACCCAGCTCTTAATATTATACGGATTCAGCCGTTATAGAGTTCCAGAAAAATGGGGACACAATCTATATTTCCTATTTTTTGGCAGCCTCTGCAATTATAAAATTGATAAAATTGATTAAGAAACCGAGGAATACCCAGAATATCCTGAATATATAGGATACCCTCTTCATCCTTAAGTCTATATTATCTATAAAGCAAGAAACCTACCTTAAAGCGGAAATTGAAAAAAGCAGTTGTTATTTCAAATTATTTTCAATTTTTAAAGGCCGAAAATTGGTGAATATATATTGTGTCCCCAATTTCATTTCACCATAAACCTCAGGTAAGATTCTGCCGGCTGCTGAAAACCAGGGGCGGAAGCAGTCAATTTCAGGCTGTAACGGCCCGGCGTCAAACCACCAGTCTCAAGCTCTACCAGCAGCCTGACCAGCTGAGCCTGCCGTTTTCTTTCTAAGATTGAGACCGGGATAATCTTATTCTCTCCACTCTGCTCTTCAGTTAAATCCGCTTTAATGATTAACCCTTCCTCTGAGCCTTCCGGGCAGGCCAGGCGCAGGGCAGCATACAGCCGGCTGGTTCCAGCCTCCAGCTCGCCCGCGGCCGCTGAGTAGTTCTGGCTATTATAACCATAAAGCGCAGCCAGAGTGGGTTCGCCCTCAGCATTTATCTCTCGCGAAAGGTCATCAAGCCTGAGCAGAAGAGGCGGATCAAAATAAGGCATTACCGGAAGTTTGGCTGCAATTTCAACCGGAGCTGAGCCCCTGGCACACCGGCCAGTTTCCATGTTGCGCATGATGAGCACGCTTTCATATTTTCCCGGCTTCACCTGAACCAGAAAAGAAGGAAGGAAAGATTTTTTTTCTTTTTTATCTTTTTCAGGGACAGAAGCCTTGAATCGCTTGATAAAGACCAGCTCCTGGCGGTCGTTAAAAAGCAGAAGATAAACTTCAGTTCGGGGTCCGAAAACTTCAATCAGTTTATCGCCTGAGGCCCTGGCGAAAGTCAGCAGCGTTGGCCAACCTCTTTCCACCAGGTTAAAGCTGACAGCCGGTATTTCCACCGGAATGTACGGCCAGGGGTCATCAGAAAGAGCAATTTCTATCAGATGAAGCAGTTTTTCAAAACTATTGTACTCCTTAAACGGTTTGGGATTGAAATATCCACCCTCAGCATAAACTTTGTAACCCTTTCTCTTAACATTAACCTTAATCTTATGGAACTTACCATCCCAGCGCTCATCAATCTTAAAGCCTAACACATAATAATTTCTGGTGAGGTTGACGATTTCTCCCATGGCGTTTTCCGGATTAACGGTGCTGGCATAAAAACGCCCGCCAGTCTGAGAAGCTAACTGCTTCAAAGAATCAGCTCCATCGAGTTCCCTTATCCCGGTCCCGGTCACCTGAAACTCACTGACTTCACCTTCTTTATGAGCCCGAGAAATATCAAAAGCAAAAATGGTGCAGTTGGAGGCCTTGAATTCTTTTAACAGATTGGAAAAATCGCTTCTGAGTCCGGCATCGGCCTGAGCGGCGTCATACTCAGACATCTGAGCAGCTAACTGTTCTGGCGTTTGCCAGTCGCCGACCACCGCTCCCCCGGTCCGGCCGAAAAGAACCTGTCGGGCTATACCTGAAGAAAAAAGTACCATGTTCTTATTGCCGGGGACTGTCCTGAGGACCTTAGCCAGATTGTTCAGAGCTTGAAGATAAAACCGGGCCTGATCCACATAACCCTGCCTTCGGTTAACATCGAGCATCTGGCCAGTCTGAAGACGGGCCTGGTCGGTAAAGAAAGTTTCTTCTGGAGAGGGAGAAATGTCATCGCTCTGAGATTCAGCCAGGGCTTGAGAATAATAAAAGCTGGCTAAGTTTTCAGCACGGCCGGTAACATTCTTCAGGCCGAAGCTGCTGACTATATTTTTTATTCTTTCGTGGTCTCTGGTCATGTACTCATGGACAGTAAGTCCGCGAAGAGCAGTATAAGTGATCAGGGTTATTTCATCAGATGGCAGAAGAGAGCTCTCCAGGAATTTGAGGGCTGCCTCTCGGGCCCGGCGGAGGCCCCGGGCATCAGTGAAGGCAAAATCAAAAAGCAACAGAAACTTGCGGGCTAAAGCAGGTCGGGGAAGTTCAGAGAGTTCCTCAGCCGCAGCTTCATCTATTATATGTTTTTCAAAGTGGATCAGCTGAACAGGTTTATTGTTGTCAAGAACTTCAAAGTCTTCTGCCGTCAGGTCTGCAGCCGGGCGTCCGCTCTTGTCAGTGACATAAACCTGGATCATTTTTACAGCTACCGTAACCCGGTATTCGGTCTGGTCTCTAACATACTGCTGGGACCTTGATTTCTCCTGCTGGCCTCCAGGCTGAGACCCAGTTCCCAAATCTGACAGCAGAAAGAAAATCAAAATAAATAAGCTTATGATAATAATGGCTTTTTGCCGCATTCTGAGAGCCCTCCTAATTTTATTTTTGCCTTGTCATTCCATAATGTCAAATTAAAAATTAACACTTAGAAATCTTTCCTGGAATCAGTGTCAAGGGAAAAAGAGCTAAGTTCAATCAGGCAGTCTGGATGATTAAAAGACTTAACCCGGTAAGTTTGCTCTTAACTACCAGATCAATTAGGTCTCAAAGAATCTACATTAAGGAAATAGTTGCAAAAAATATATCAAACGGCCAAAAAAATCATTAACCTTTAAAAACCTCAATGCCCTGCTAACTTAAACCTGGTTTTGAAAATTACCGTAGCGAAGAAAGCGAAAAATTTCCTTGACGCTGAACTCAGCTTTTCTCCGCACAGCTTCAGTGGTATTGAAGGCGTTATGGGGAGTGAGAATAACATTCTGGTACTCTAGTAGTTCAGCCACCAGCCTGGCCTTTTCAGAGCTTTCCACCCGCCCCGTCCGCATGGCTGCCCCTACTTCAGGTTCGTCTTCAAATACGTCCAGTCCGAGACCTCCCAGATGTCCTTCCTTTAGCAACCTCAGCAAGTCTTTAAGAGGGGCATGTTCGCCGCGAGCTATATTGATAAAAATCACTCCAGGCCTGGCTTTTTTAAGCAGCTCGTAGGAAAAATAGTGATAATTTTCATCGGTAAGATTCATAGCACAAACAATGGCCTCTGCCCAGGGAAGCCCTTCTTCTCTACTCACATAAGTGACGTAATCATGCCGCCAAACAATATCCACTCCCCTCACTTCCATCCCCAGGCCCTGACCGATTTTGACGATTTCGCCGCCGATCCGCCCAACACCTACCACCAGCAGTTTTTTGCCGGCGCATTCCACACCGGTGAGCCCATCTCGGCTAAATCGCCTGAAGTTCTCCATCTGAGCTGGAAGGCGGCGCATTAATGCCATCATCAATAAAATTGCCTGTTCGGCTACAGCCCGGGTGGCGTATTCCTCCAGATAACCAAGAGCCACGGGCCTGGAGATGAGCTTTTTATAAGCTTTAAGATGGTCAAAGCCGGTGGTGCGACTTAAGACCCCATCCAGCTCATCCTGCCAGGCCACTGGAATCAGGGATTGGGTGCGGATGCTGATAAGTCGGGCCGGTGGATGCTGATGACCAATTTCCTGGATGGTTTTATCTGTCAGGCCAAAGGTCAGCTGGTCGCCGACCAGATTTTCAATCAGCCTGGCTTCCTCTTCAAAAACTTCGTAAAAATAAACATCCATGGTCAGCTTCTCCTGATGATTAGCTAAGGGCATAATCCACAGCCGCTTCGGCGTGGATGATGGTGGTATCAAAAATAGGTAAAGGACTATCTTTTTCCTTGACTAAAAGTCCAATTTCCGTGCAGCCCAGGATGATGCCCTGAGCGCCGGTCTCACCGAGCTTTTCAATCACCGTCCTGAATTTCCGGCGCGATTCTTCCTGTAAGATTCCATCGCATAATTCATAATAAATAACGTGATGGATTAGCTGGCGGTCGCTTTCATCTGGCACCAGGACTTCCAGACCGTGCTTCTTTTCCAGACGGCCACGGTAGAAATCCTCTTCCATGGTAAAGCGAGTGCCAAGAAGCCCGACCTTCTTTATCCCCTGGGTTTTAATTCTCTCAGCGGTTGGGTCGGCAATATGAAGCAGAGGAATGCTGACAGCTGCTTCCAAGGCTGGTGCTACCTTGTGCATGGTGTTGGTGCAGAGCACCAGAAAATCAGCCCCACCGGCTTCCAGGCGGATAGCTACCTGAGCTAAAATCCAGGCCAGTTTATCCCATTCTCCACTGTGCTGAAGGTGCTCAATTTCCGCAAAATCAACTGAATACATCAGGCATTTGGCCGAATGAAAGCCACCCAGCCGTTTTTTAACTTCCTCGTTGATTATGCGGTAATACTCAAGCGATGATTCCCAGCTCATACCACCAATTAAGCCAATAGTTTTCATTTTTCCTCCAGGCTTGACAGAATTCTTTAGAAACTAATTCTCTAACTCCCGCCACCTAAAATCAAGAAAAATGGGGACACAATCTATATTTCATATTTTTTACTCCTGTAGAAATTGGGGACACAATCTATATTTCCTATTTTTGGCAGTCTCTGCCAGTACAAAATTGATAAAATTGATAAAATTGATTAAGTGACCGGGGAATACCCTGAGCATCCCGAATTTATCCGGTACCTCTGTTCATCCTTAATTCTACATTCTCTATAAAACAGGGAACTCGCCTTAAATTGGGAAAATGGAAAAAAGCAGCTGTCAAAAAACCTATGCCTAATAAAGAGCAGTATAATGTCCGACCATTTTTTTCCCAAGTGAGGCCAAACTAAAATTGACCAGCATAATCCAGTTATTGTCCACTTTTAGCCACCGGGGCGTTTTATCAGACACCACCATCGTCAGAGTGCATCTTCTTTAAAATGCGGCTCAGCCGGCCGCGGTTATAGCGCTGGACAATTATACAGGGAACATTGACCACTAAAGCATAGCCCAGCATAATCAACTCTACCCACCATTCGTTCCACAGCAAAAACACCGGAGCTCCAGCCATGGTCAGCCAGTGGGCGAACTCAGCCCGGCAGGTTTCCAGATAAAAAACCTCAAGATACTCTCTACTACTCTCTTTTAATTTCTTTTTCGGAAATCCCGGTTTGAAAAAATCACCGGCATCGGGCAGCCACCCCTTCCAGGCTTTTACTCCAAGGCGCTCATAAATTTTACCACCCTTTTCAAATTTTCTGAGCCGGTAACAACCAGTTTCAGGATTGAATGATGACCTCGGTCTCCTGGCCGCCACATAGCCAGCCGTAAAATGAATAACCGGCCAGAGTCCGAAGTTTAAGACCAGGATTGCAGTCCGGCTTAACTCCAGAATCTTCATTTCAGATCCTCTTCTTCAATCTAAACTTCCTGCCTTTCCAGTAAACGTAACCAAGAATATGCGTGTAAACCAGTGACCTTAAAAAGATGAAGATGAAGAAAGTCAGGTTGATGGGATAAAGTATCGCCGAAAGAAGACCGAAATTACCCAGCTTCTGCAGAAAAAAATAAATCTGAACTGCATAGATAGCATAAAGCACCAACCCTGTTTTTAAAAAAAAGCTGTTATGTGTCGCCAGCCCCTTAAAAATGTCTACAGGTCCGCTCATAGCCCCGGTCACCCAGCCGAAAGATATCAAAAACATTAACGGACCTATCTTGACTGCCCCAGAAGCAAAGTTCTTGGTCCAGCCTTCAACAAGCTGACTTAATCCGCCAGAATACATTCGGAAAGAAATTACCGACCGTCCGCCAAAACAATGTAACTCATATCCTTTCCTCTGAGCCAGCCGGGCCAGAGCCATATCTTCAATTATTTCGCCTTTTATGGCCTCATGACCACCAACCGCGAAATAGTCATTCTTCCGGCAAATGAAACAGGGGCCAAAGGCTCCAACAGGTTTATTGAACCTACGGATAACAGAAGAAATATTCAGGCTCAAGAAGGAAATCAGGTTGAAAAAGGCCGAAAGCCTTTCATAAGGTCGTTCCATTCGGTGAAAAGGTTGAACCGACAGAAAGCCTCCACTTTTTTCATAAAGTTTCAGGAGAACTTCTAGGCCATTGGCTTCAAGAACAGTATCGGCATCGAGAAAGATGAGCAGTTGGCCACTGGCAGCCCGGGCCCCTTCAAAGCAGGCAAAGGATTTTCCAGTCCAGCCTTCAGGTAAATCTTTAAGGTTTATTAACCTGACTCCGCCCATCTCTGCCACTCTGGCTGTTCCATCTGTAGAATTATCATTAACCACAATGATTTCCTGCGGCCTTACAGACTGCCGGCCCAGGGATTCGAGCAGCAGGCTCAGATTTCTTTCTTCATTTCTGGCCGGGATAATGACAGAAACTGACCTCAGCTCAGGTGGATCAGAGCCCATTCCTTTTTTCTGAATCTGAGCCTCTTTCAGGGCAAGGGGTATTTTCCAGAGAAAAAGAAACAACAGAAGCCAGAAAAGGAACGGAATTGAGACCAGAAAATAAAAATTCATTTTTTTTATTTTACAAAAAAAATGGATGAGTGATAATGGAAAACTGTCGTAGCCCTCGAATCAATATTCTGAAATTGACCGCCACTGCTTAATGAATTTTATTCCTTTTTATGAAATTCTGGTCTAAAATGTTTTAGAGGGAGGCAAATAATGGGTTATAAAAATTTGATGGGTTCAGTTTTAATCATTCTTTTTATGTTTTTCTTCCTGGTCGCTGGCCTTGAAGCTATGGCTCCCCGCACTATTGGTTTCAAGGTTGGCTATACCAGCGGGCAGCTCCGAGCGGTGGAAACCAGTGATGATATCCAGGTGAAGAAATTCGCCACCGGTGGCCTGACCCTCGGGCTGGTAAGCAACCTAAAGCTGACCGGCTGGCTTTATTTCCAGCCAGAATTTATTTACTTCCAGAAGGGGGGGAAATACGAAGTTGACGTTCCTCTTCCAGTTTCCATTCCCGGATTTAAGGTTTATGTCGTTGATACCAGACACCTGGATTACTTGGAAATTCCCCTGCTGATGAAAGTTGCTCTGCCTCTCAAGTGGAAAGTCAAACCGACCTTCCTCACCGGAATCTCAGCAGGACTCAAGCTGAGCGGTCAGCTTGATAATAAGGTCAACGTCAGCCTGGGAGGATATAATTTCTTATGGCCTAAGACTGAAGACATAACCCGGCAGCTTAACAACATTGAGCTGAGCTACATCATCGGCGGCGGACTGGATTTTGAAATCGGAAGGGGCAAGCTATCCTTGGACCAGAGATTTTCTTTTGGCTTAAAAACAAATAAATATGAAACCGTGATTCCTGCTTCCTATTTTCAGGTTATAGGCATTCCTGTTCCCCAGGACATAGTCTACCGCCTGAAAATGTATAACTATGTTTTCTCTTTGGCCCTGACTTATTTCTTTTAATTAACTTCTGTAAAGTAATTATTGTTTTTTTAGAGGCGAAAAAATTAATCACTGGCCTAATTTAAATTTCATGCAGGATGACTGAAATACCGGACAGCCGTATAGTTCTTATTTAAAGCCAATATCTGAAGCCAATATTTTTTTGACAAATTAAGGCCACTCTTAATAAAATTCCTGCTGTATTTTAGTTACAGGCTTAAAAAAGGAGATGAATATGCCAGAAAGAACTTTACCTCAGCTGTTTGAAGACAGCGTGAAAAAATTTCCAGCCAATATTATTATCTGGGAAAAAAGAAACGGCCAGTATGAAGGTATTACTTATAAGGAAATGAGGACGCGGGTCCACCGGTTTGCGGCCGGGCTAATGAGCCTCGGGCTGAAGCCGGGAGAACGGGTGGCTCTCATCAGCGAAGGTAGGGCAGACTGGTTGATGAGTGAACTGGCCTTCTCTACGCCGGAGCCATTAACGTCCCCATTTCAGTCAAGATAGAAGAGCCAGCAGAGTTAAAGTTCCGGCTAGCTCATTCGGAAAGTCGTCTGGCCATCGTCTCCCGGGGTCAGCTACCAAAACTTAGAGCCATCAAGGGAGATTTACCTGACCTTGAAAAAATAATCGTCCTCGATCGGGCTGACGACCTGAAACCTGATGAGCTTCTGGCTGAGAATGTTTGCCGTCAGGGCGACCAATTTCTCACAGCTCACCATGAAGAATTCCAGAAAAGATGGACTTCGGTTAAAGAATCAGACCTGGCCAACATCTGTTATACTTCCGGTACCACCGCCGACCCTAAAGGCATCATGCTCACCCACCGCAATTACACTTCCAACGTGGAACACTCGCTGTCACTGGTGGAATGTCCTGAATACTATGTGACGCTGCTGATTCTTCCCTGGGACCATTCTTTTGCCCACACCTGCGGTCTTTACAGCATGATTAAAAATGGGGCTTCCATTGCCTGCGTGGAGCTGGGGAAATCGCCTCTGGAAACCATTAAAAACATTCCAAAAAACATTAAAGAAATCAGACCCACTGTGTTACTTAGTGTACCAGCCCTGGCCAAAAATTTTAAGAAAAATATTGAAAAGGCTATCAGCGAAAAAGGACCAAAAATCGAAGCCCTTTTTAAGAAAGGTCTGGCCGCAGCCTATGAATATAATGGAGAAGGCTGGAACCGGGGCCAGGGAAAAAGAAAGCTAAAAAAGCCTCTTTACTTCCTGGTGGACAAGTTGATTTTCAGCAAAATAAGGAAAAATTTCGGAGGCCGCCTGGAGATGTTCGTGGGTGGTGGGGCTCTGCTGGACATTGAACTGCAGCGGTTTTTCTACGCCATCGGAATCCCAATGTTTCAGGGCTACGGGCTGACTGAAGCTTCGCCGGTAATTTCTGCCAACAACAAAAAAGAGCACAAACTGGGCTCTTCAGGCAAAGTGGCTAAAGGAATTGAAATTCGTATCTGCGATGAGAACGGAAAAGACCTCCCGGTTGGAGAAAAAGGCGAAATAGTCATCCGGGGAGAAAATGTCATGGCCGGCTACTGGAAGAACGAAAAAGCCACCCGGGAGACTATCCGCGACGGCTGGCTTTATACAGGAGACATCGGCTATCTGGATGCCGACGGTTACCTCTACGTCCTGGGCCGAACCAAAAGCCTTCTAATCGCCAACGACGGAGAAAAATACAGCCCGGAAGAAATAGAAGAAGCTATCACCGAGTCTTCTCCCTACATTGAACAGATGATGCTCTACAACAACCAGTCGCCTTATACCGTGGCTCTGCTGGTACCGAATAAAGAGAATTTGTTACGCTGGATGAAAGAAAATCATCTGGACCAGAGGACCTCTGAGGGCCAGGAAGCGGCCTTGAAACTGCTGGAGTCGGAGATTGCCCAGTTTAAGGAAGGCGGTCGTCATTCCGGGATGTTTCCAACCCGGTGGTTACCGGCAACTTTTGCGGTGCTGGGCGAAGGCTTCACCGAACAGAATCGGTTCTTAAACTCCACCTTGAAGATGGTCAGACCAAAAATCGTTGAATTTTATAAAAACAGACTTGATTACATGTTCACCCCCGAAGGCAAAGACATCCTGAACCACCAGAACCGGACTATCATCAGCCGCCTCTAAAGGCAATCGACAAAAAGCCGGGGATAATTATCTGCATCCTGAGCGATGACAACTGAGGAGCGGTTAACCCCGGGGATCCGTAACGCTTATGCTTGTGCCCTTGCGCTCTATTTTTCCCTTATCAATTATCTCCAGGCCATAAGGAAGATCCCAGTAAGCCCGCCAGAGGAGCTTTCCTTCGGGTGAATATTTTTCAATGCGGTTCTGATGAGGAAAAGTCAGGTAGAGGTTATCTTGTTTATCCACCGTCATGAAAAACCGGAAGCGGCGGTTTGTCTCCAGGCTTTTGTGAACCTGCTCCATTTTGTCCGAATTCTATTCACCGAAGATAAATATCGGCAATCCTTTCCATCGTGTTTCCTCCTTAAAAAAGTGTAATTTTAAAAATTCAGGCAGCCGCGCCTGAAGTTTTAAACTATGGTGGAATTTTCATCTGATGGATTAAAGTTCCCATCATCAACCCTCCGCTTAAAAATTGCTTAAAACCACCCTTAGCCCTTTTGTCTTTTCACCTTTTGGATACCCTGTTTTGCCCGCTTTTCCTATCTCCTTTTCTATTTTTTATTTTTTATTACTTACTTTTTTCTTTTCCTTCATTAAGCTCATTCATTAGTTATTCTTCGTTTTCGTTTATTTCCTGCGATTTTTCCCAAAACTTAATTCAGTCAATGTTTAATTTTTTATCCCTGTTTTGTTTCTTGTTTTCTTTGCTCTTCTTTTCTATTTCCTCCCTCATTTCCTTCTTTCTTATTCCTTTCTCTCACTTTTGATTCCCATCTAAAGCATATCCACTAACCCCATTCACCGCGCTCTTCCCCATCCTCACCTAAAAAATTTCACCCATTTCGCTCTTCAATTGTTCTGGGGTGATTTCAGCCAGGGCCGCAGCCTGGCTGAGGTCCAGGATTTCGGAGCTTACGGCATAATGCAGCAGGCGCCTGAACCTGGTCGGGTTTTCTTCCCCCGGATATTCCACCGGTTCTTTCCAGAGCCAGCCTTTCTCGTTCATCATTTCCCGGAAAGAGCGGAAGCGCCTTTCAGTAACTAGCTCCAAGTCCAGAGCCCGGCGCATAATAGCCTGAAGTGAAACTCCGTATCTCAGTTTAAGTTCGGCCAGCTCGCTGAAGGCAATCTTGCGTCCAGCCGGCAGAAAGTACTCTTCCAGTATTGGCGCCGGCAGCAGAAAGGCCGCCGCAAACCGGTTGTAAAGCCTGATTATTTCCGCCTCGCTGGAAAAGCCAAACAAAACCTGAGCCAGCTCAGCCGCGGCCTTAAATCTCATCCTGTCCACTGGCAGATTCTTTTCCACAACGATAAATGGCTGAGCGCGGTAGCAGCCAGACAGGCTCTCAAATTTTTCTGGACCTTCCAGTTTGAAGGTCTTTATGCCGTGTTCTTCCAGAAACGTCAGTAGGTTGACCACAGCGCCGGTGCCCAGGTCCCATCGCTGCCGCAGTCCTTCGGCTGCCTTCTCCGCCTCATGTGCGTTTTTAATATTTATTTCAAGGGGCGGTTTAAACAATTTCTCCTGGCGCAGTAATTTTTCCAGCCAGAGATAATTCTTCATTTTTTCTGCGAGTGTTACCTTAAGAGCCAGAGTCTGCTTTTTAGGCAGTCGCGGCTCAGGCCGGAGCTCAACCTCTTCTTCAGGCGAATATTCAGCCCAGGCCTGTTTAAGCCGGGCGGCTCTGGCCTCAGACGTCCACACTGGGGCTCCCGCGTCCTGGCAAAAGGCATAAAAACTGACCTCATTCAGGCTGAATTTTCCCTTTTCTTTCAGGTGAGTTTCTATTCTTTTTGGCCGCCAGATTCTCGCCGTTTCCACCAATTCTTCCGGTTCCTCGGGAATTTCCTCTGGAATGTCAGGCGAAGGAGGGATCTCGAGGACCTGGAGGAGGTGTTCCAGAACCTCAGGGGATGGGCTGCTCAGGCCTTTTTCGTACTTGGCGATGGCCTGTCTGGTAACTATTCCCCCGAGCTTTCGAGCCAGGTCCTCGAGGCTAAGGCCGGCCTTTAAACGGGCTGCTCTCAACCTTATGGGGAAGGTTGGGTCTAACCCGGGTTTTTCGCTGGTGGGCGTCATTTTCCCTACTTTCGGTTTACAATATAAGCACTTTTATGCCAATTGTCAACTGATTTTTAAAAATTTTTTTAATTTTTTTTTTGGACCCAATTTTCCCTGATTAGCTCAATTTTCCACGCTTAGCAAAATTCTCCCCGCAAAACAAAAAAACCGGTGGTTTCCTCTGATTTTCTGCGCTTGCCCTCGCTCCCTTGCCATTTCAATTATCTTAGCAGGCACAAATTCAAAAGTACCGAAAACGAAAATTAATAAGGTTTATTTTTTATTATTTTCGCTGAAAATAATCAGCACTCGCCTCGTAAAAAACAATGTTGACAATTATAGGGATAGCTTTATTGCTGGCTTTAGTCTTTACAATACCGCAGCTCTGCTGAACATAGGCATCTTAGCCCACTTATGGCGCCGAACCAGCCAGGGAAATCAAAAAGAGGCTATTAATCTATCAAAAAAACAAACAAAATAGGCCGCAGCTATAAATATACGCCACAACTACGAGTTATAGGATACCTGTTCATCCACTGATAAAACTTCTCAGCACTGCTTCGCGCTGCCAGGCCACTCCCATTTTAAGATATTTGTTTTGCTGTTTGCTTTGTTCCGCTATTTAATCAGCTATTTGCTATGCAGTCCTGCTAGTGCCTGGCTCAAACCGGGAATATGCTCAGCACCCTGCGGCACGGTGATGCTTGAGCCTTTAAAATCGTCGCCGATTTCCTGTGCCCGGCCACCCAGGTATTTAGCCAGGAAAAGCTCGCTCACTGCAAAGAAAGAAAGACGGTTTTCCGGCCGGGCAAAGCCATGACCTTCATCGGGATAGAGCACGTAGGTTACGGGTATGTTTTTTCCCTGCATGGCCTTAACAATCTGGTCTGACTCTGCCTGCTTGACACGCGGGTCGTTGGCTCCCTGCCCAATAAGGAGAGGCTTTTTAATCCTGTCGGCGTATGTGAGCGGCGAGCGCTTTTCCAGCAGCTTGCGGCCTTCTTCTGTTCTGGGGTCGCCCATACGGGTGGCAAACATTTCAAACTGGGGCTTCCAATAAGGCGGGATGGTTTCCAACAGGGTTATCAGGTTGGACGGACCAACGATATCCACACCGCAGGTAAAAACCTCGGGCGTAAAGGTCAGCCCCACCAGTGTGGCATAGCCGCCGTAGCTGCCGCCCATGATGGCTATTTTGTTTTTATCAGCAATTTTATTCTCCACTGCCCAGTTGACGGCATCAATCAGGTCATCGTGCATTTTGCCTGCCCACTCCAGGTTGCCGGCGTTGATGAACTTTTTACCAAAGCCAGTTGAGCCGCGGAAATTAACGCTGAGCACGGCATAGCCGCGGTTAGCCAGCCACTGATGTATTGAATTAAAGCCCCAGGAATCGCGGCCCCAGGGTCCGCCGTGCACGAAAAGCACCATCGGCAGCGGTCTGTTCGGCCGGCCATCGTGGTCCTGGTCTTCCCAGTAAGGCAGAGTCAAGTAACTGACCAGCTCCAATCCATCGCGCGACTTAATAACCACTGGATGCATCTTAGAAAGCTTAAGGCCTTCAAGCTCCTTACGGTTGGTGAACATAAACTTAGCCTGCTTATTGGCACGGTCATAGAGATAGTAGCGCACAGGACCGTCATCAACCAGGTAGGACACGGCCCAGAATTTATCATCAAGGGTGCGGCTTAAAACATTGACATCTCCGTCACAAACCGTTTTAAGATAATCCAGGTCTTGCTTCACCGAGTCGTCCAGCACCGTCCATTCGGTACGCAGGTATTCCACGGACACAGCTTCCACTTTCTTTTCCACCGGATGCATCATAATACCGCTGACGTCGGCTTTCGGGTTTTCAAAAATTAATTTTTTCTCGCCCGTCTTTAAATCCACTGAGATGAGAGCAGCTGTGTTTCGGCCCCGGCTGTCAATCATGTAAAGCACGCTTCCGCTTTTATCAAAGCCTACGGGGCTAGTGGTCATCATATCTTCCATCGGCACCTGATCAAACGGTTTCCAGCCGCCTTTTCCGTCCGGATTGAGAAAAACCATGCCACCATCGGGCGTCATCTGAGCGGCAAAGCGGACGTTGTAGTCGTCATCGACCTGAAAGCCGAGGAAACCGTCGTTTTTCTGGACGAGTTTCAGCTCACCGCTCAAAATGTTAAGCCGGTAGAGGTCATGAAACTGCGGGTTGCGGTTGTTGAGCCCGATAAGGATTTCGCCTGGGAACTTGTGGCTCACATTCTGAATCTGAGCCTGAGGGCGCAGGGGCTTACCGTTGGGCAGGAGAATTGGTTTTCCGTCAGGTCCAAGAATTTCCTCAAAGGGCGTCAGGTTCCTATCTTCTTGGGTAGTAATGTCCACGGCGTGGACCTGCCAGTTTTCGTCGCCGCCGAGGTCTTGCAGGTAGATGATGTGCTGGTTGGTATAAGCCCAGAAGTAGGTGCGGATGCCGCGGCCCGTGTCTTTGGTGACTGGTTCAGCTTTTTCCGGGGCATCGGCTGGCGCTACCCAGACGTTGAGCACATCGTTAAGCGGTGCCAGGTAGCTGATATACCGGCCGTCGGGGCTTATTTGCAGCGAGGATTTATCCGGGTTGCCGAATAGAACCCGCCGCGGGATTAACGGCTCTTCTTTAGCTTTTGTGGCTTTGCAGCTCATGATAGACATTATAGCCATCAGAGCCACCAGGGCAAAAATGATTTGCTTGCGCATCCCACTGCTCCTTTTGGTTTTAATTTTTGTTCGATTTAATCCTGTTTGAATTTTATTTTCCGCCATTTAATTATCTGCATTTAATTATCTGGGGTCTGCTTAGCTAAATCTTATCTCTATTAGATACGATAAACAACTTCAAAAGTTTCAATGGAAAATTGGAAAAATGGGGACACATTCTATATATCCTATTTTTTCTTTACGAAGCCCAAACACTTGGCCAGGTCGATTTTAATAACCAATCACCTGAGATTTTGAGCCCTTTTTACATTAATTTTTTAACCTATTAGAAGGTTTAAAGAATTATTATCCTTTTAGCTAATGCCGATCAAATTAAAAATGACACTATATAAGCCAATTCATTAAACCCATATTTCATGAATAGTTCTTTGTGGGAAGCATTTCTTGATCTTTGTAATATAGGCTGGCGGGCAATTTACGCATATAATCTTTTTGAAATCTGAAAGCCTGAAGCTATCTCTTGATCCAGGACTTAGGCTTCTTTTCTGCTTTGCCTGATTTACCAGAGCATCATCGGTAATCGGAAAATCATCAGGATTGTCAATGTTAATGTCGTAATAAGAAATCGGGTGCCAGGGCTCTATGAAGCCATACTTGCCGCTCAATATATACCAGAAGCAGCCTTTTTCCTTAATTTTTTCCCTCCTCGTCCACTTCAAAAAATCCAGAAAACCTTTCCCAGTGTAGGCCATAATTGCCGGGACATAATCCGGGGCATCCGGGAAAACATCCCATATTTTTTGTTTGGTGCAGGCAGTAATTATTAATGACCCGAGTAAAACCTCTGAATCCAAAGCTGCAGGCTCCGTGAGTTCCTGGTATAACATGTCTGTTAAAATGGTGCTCTCGTCGGTTGGCTTGCGTTTGCCACTAATCTCTGTCTTATAATCAGGACCTGGTTCTTTCTTCAAATCCTCTAATTCTATTTTTCTCTTCACTCTTTCCTTGGCTATTTTTGCCATATCCTGATATTTTGGCCAGGGAAACCTTGCTTCTGCCTCCACAAAATATTTAAGGGCTTCTTCAAACTCTCCAATTTTTTCTAATTCTTCGCCTAAAGCAAGCGCCACCATCCCATCGCCAGTCTCGTAGAATAGATTATTCAGGCAGCTGATAACTTCCTCAGAAGTTCCCCTGTTTGTGCATATCTTAATTTTTTTTATAATATCTCTGAAATTATCCATTTCATTCTCCCTCTTTCAATCTTAAATTAGGTTCAAATTCTATTTCCGAATAGCTATATTTATATATGGCAGATGGCTTCAATAAATAACATTGCCAACCTTTGGGAATAGCTTTTTCTATATTTTCTGCCTCAAATTGATAAGCCTTTCTTGTCTCCGCATGAGTGGCACATGCATGCACAATTAATATTCGAAACCCGCCTTTATACAAAATTTCTAAAATTTCTTTGCCCAATTTTTCAATTTTCTCAAACTTAATAAGCTTATTCCACCCCTTCTTTTGGGCATATTCCATGAAGTTCTCAAATTGCTTCTTCTCGAAACAAGCGATGGCAACATTTTTATTTTTAACCATTCTTTGCAAAAGAGCTTCTGGGCTATCATTTTCTTCATAAGGCTTTGCTGGTAATTCCTTAGACAATCTAATTACTGCATTAGCAGTATGGTAAATTTCTTCATCGTCAATTATTCTTGACAGTTCTTCTTTATTAATTCCTGCCAGATGTCCACATGACCACCTAACCTGTCTCGGCTGCAAATCACCAACCGATACCGCATGCCTGATCTCCCAACCTTTCAAATCATACCAATCGATCAATTCGCTATATTCATGGCTACCGCAACAATCAATTATGCAATCTATTTTCCGCTTTTTTTGAGCAAGATAATCTATAAGAGCTTTTGTAATGGCCTTACTTTGCTTCCATTTTGACGTTATTCCTTCATCAGATAAGTCCAGATCATAATTTTGAATGGGCTCTCTGAAATTTACTAAACCATAAAGAGCCGATACAAAAAACAAATCGTTATTTTGTGCCCACTCATCCAATTTAACACCGGCAGAATATAAACCCTCTATATAGGCTCCCTGGCTATATCTTTTATAAGCGGGAAGGTAAAGCCAATCTAAAGAATCTCCACCAAAATCGGGGCCCAGTTCAGGCTTTTTTTGGCTCGACTTCATCACCTGGAGTACTTGCTTGCGGACCGCTAATAACTCTGACTTCCTGTTATAATTCCAAGTAAATTTCTCATATTTTTCTCCCCCACCTTCTTTATTCATGGCACAGGTTGTGATAAATATAAACATTAACTCCTCCCCTCTTTTATTTCCCAATATATAATCTCATTCAAGCTAAGATGTGAGTTTTTATTCACTTAAAATTTTATACCAATCATAAATTATTTCCCAGGCATAATAAGCGATGATTTTTTCCCTATTTCCCAGCTCTAATCCGTCATAAACATAAGAATTTCGTAAATTACAAATCGTCAGCATCATATTTGCTTGATGAGACGGGATGTGATCTTTATCCCTAAGTGTATTTATAATCTTGGAAATACTGTGTGGTGCTTCTTCTTTCATGTGTTTTGCCCATATTTTCTGGCATATTTTAACGATTTTAGTCCGTATCTCCTCTATCTTGAATCGTGATAGGTTTTTGAGCTCATCTTCAAGTAATTTGATTTTCTCGCCTTTTACAACATGCTCTTTTTTCCTGATGCCAACTATTTTCGATCCTAATTTATTCGTAATTTTTATCTTATTGCAATTATCACATCTGAACCTTATCCTTATAATTTTCCCTTCTTGTTCGAGCCTGCGGCATATTTGATTAACTTGCTGTCTTGGCCTGATATTTAGCTGCGTTGATAGGCAATCATCACAATATTGCTTAGAATAGTCTTCTTCTAAAAATTCTAAAATATAATCAGAATTACTCAAAACCCACCCCCTAAAATCATTTTCAAAATTATTTTATTTAGGTCTTTCCACCAAAGTCAATTAATTGGTTAGCCAAAGATTGCTTAGGGAAATCGCTTCAGTTTTACAATTTTCCGGAGATAGATAAACGCCGTATCTCCTCCACGAATGTCCTGGAGAGGACTACCGGGTTGATAAAGCGCAGGAGCAGAGTGGTTGGGGTGTTTCCATCCATTGAGTCGTATCTTAGACTGGTCACTGCTTATCTTATCGAGTACACTGAGGACTGGGCTAATGAGAATGCCTATATCAAAGCTGATAAGCTGGGGCCGCTGTTGGAGCAAGAGCAAGCGCAGGCAGCTAATTAGGAGCTAAAAATGGAGCGTTTACGATGGCAAATTTGCGAACGAAACTTGACATGGCCCAACTGAAGACCCCTGCATAAAGCCTTAACTGCTTAAACCAGGGTAGAGAAAGACCCTGGCACGGTGAGCTGACTTAGGGCCTAAAGTAAAGCTTTGTCGACGGACAAATCGAAGACAAATCCTGAAAATGTCGCAATACTGTTTATTTAAATAATAAGCGTAGTAGAAGGTACAAAATAATAATATAAAATAAACAACCAATATTAAAATTATCGGTTTTATTATTAATGTTTATGTCTTTTCTTTCATCAAACGAATTATTTTTAATCTCCTTATTGCTATTTGAAGGATTATATGTATTTTGATAATTATTTCGTCCTTTCGACATTATTTCAATATCATTACTCTGCTTATTTATGTAATCAAGACTATAATAGGTCCTGCTTTGTCTCCCTTTTATCCTTTGTTCTATACTTTTCCAAAATTCGTATTCTCTTTCTAGTAAAATATTAATGTACGCCTCATTTCTTTCCACTTTTATCAATATTTCATGATTTCCTGGCCAGTAACACCAGAAATCTAAACTTTCATAATTTGTTATGGCAAGAATATGTTGCGTCTGCGCATAATAGTATTTTGGTACGGTATGATGCCGATATACCCATTCATATGCTGATTTACCACACTTTATCTCAACTACTTTTCTATCATAAATATTAATACCATCAAGACTTGCTCGTAGCCAATTATATTGCGCACTTTGAATGCATACCGGCGTTACATAATTTCCTGTCTTTTTAATATAACTATCCAAAGCAACAGGTTCAAGAGACTTACCTAAGGCCATCTTCTCATTTTCGTAGCCATCTATTAGATTAAATGAGGTTTTCTCTTTTATTAAATAATCAAGTCTTTTAAATCGATTTTCCCCCATAATAATCGGTGCGTCCGATGCACCTATCCCTTGTTTTCTCCATTCATACCATTCTGGCGTTCTTTGTTTAATATTTACTGTAATAAAACTCACATTCATTAAAAAACTATTTTTTTACTATAATCATTGTTTTCAAATTTTTTTCGTTTTATAAATTGTCTTTTATCAAGCATTCAAATTTCATCACCCCTATCGATGATTTTAAGGGTTATTTTTTGGGTATTTGTAATATTTATGATCTTATCAATATTTTAAAATAATTTGGCTATTTCAAGTTTTGTTCGCGATTTGGCCATCGTAATCTCTCCATTTTCAGGCCTCAGTTAGCTCCCTGAGTCAGGGCCTCACTTCACAAAGGCCTCAGCTTCTCAGGCTTTATATAAGCATACTCATTGGCCTAGTCCTCCGTATACTCCATGAGATACGAGGTAATAAGCCTTAGATACGAGCTTACAGATGGGAATACTCCTACCACCCGGCTCCTTCCCGGTTGGTCCTCTCCAGCATATTGGTCGAGGCGATACGCCGTTTGTCCGGAAGTATGGAATTATTATGGGCTTAAGATAATTAAATCGTCTGGATGAAAATAGAGTTCTTTGAAATTCCTAAAAACACAAGATTCAGTATTATAAAGCAATGCTGGTCACCCAAAAAGAAGGGAAAAAGCGAAAACTATTAAAAAATCACCCCTAAAGGTGATTTACATCAATATTTTTTATTTTGTTAAATAAAAGAGAATAAAATTAATTTATTTAAATGGTTATTTTTATGTTAAGCCAAAAGGGGAAGTTAATACCCAAATATGACAGGTTGATTTTATTCTTTTCTTCTATTCTTCTATAAAACCAATTTTGAGGGAGGTTCGGAATGGCATTTTATACTTTTATAACGGAAGAGTGCAAAGATCATGGTAAAAAATATGGTAAAAAAGAAGAAATTGAAGCCATAGCAAAGAAAATAGAGCGAGACCAAAGCATAAATAACTTACAAGTGTATGGTCCATATTTTTTGGGAAAACCAATTGGAAGAGATTATCGTCTTATTATAGGTATTAGGTATCATTCGGATGATACTATATTAGTTTTATGGCGGCTTTTTTCAAAATCTGAAAAAGATTATGAAAAATTTTGCTCAAGGCCTGACGAATACAGAACACATTTAGAAGAGGAAATTAAAGAAATAAATTTTGATGAATATTTAAGAAATAAGAAAGCAAACCCAGAGATAAAGCCATTACCTCAACTATCGAATGAGGAAAAGGATTATTTATTTGAAAATAAAAGAAATCAAGATAATTATAATAGTGGAAACGATTTTAATATAATAGAAAGCGAAAATTGGGTTGAAAAGATCAAAAGGGAAGAGCTCAAGAAATATGGGGCAAAGATTCATGATGCGATTTTTGATTTATGCGATAACATAGATAAAAATCATAATCTCCAAAATAGGTCAGAATACGATTTCGGGGAAATCAAAATAATTTACAAGTATTTAAATAAAGAAAATCAAAACGTTCTATTCTTAATAGAGCCATTTGTTAATAATTTGAGTTATAAAAAAAACCTTCCTGAAAATTACTGTCAAATTATAACAAGCCCGATGCCAGAAGGTATAGAAAGGCTGGCATACAGAGCTTACCCTGTGGATGTAGTCTGGGATAAGGAGATTTGGTTAAATTACATTGAATATAGCGATGAAAAAGCAAATATGGCTTTATCAGAAGAAGAAATTCAAATATTAAATTCCGTTAAGCAAGATGGTTATCCATTGTTTATTAATGGGCGGCCAGGAAGCGGCAAATCAACAGTTATTCAATATTTATTTGCTGAACATTTATTTTACTATTTAAATAAAAAGCCCAAGCTGCACCCCCCATTATATTTAACCTATAGCAACGAATTATTATCATTAGCAAAAGAGGTGGTAAAGAATATTTTAAAGTGCAATGCAAAAAAAGTTGAAAAAACAAAAGACATAGATGAATCGATTTTAAATGAGATTATTGATAAAAGTTTCGTAAGTTTTAGAGTATTTATGAAAGGACTACTAGATGATGCAATTAAATATCCGGATGAGAAATATATCGATTTTCCTAGATTTAAAAGAATGTTTGAGGAAAAACACTTTAAAAAAATATCACCAGAAATTGCTTGGCATGTAATACGAACATATATAAAAGGCTTTACAGCTGAAAAAGATGATTATTTAACACCAGAGGACTATGAGAGGTTGCCTAGGAAAAGAAAAACTGTCGATCAAAGCACATATAAGGAAATTTATGATAAAGTTTGGGAACGTTGGTATAGAGAGAAAAATAATGAGGGATATTGGGATGACCAAGATTTAGCCCGTAATATATTAATGGCTTTTGAAGAAAATAATTGTAGTGACATATCAAAATATCCGGCGGTGTTTTGCGATGAAGCGCAAGATTTTACTCATAATGAATTAAGATTAATATATCGTCTTTCTTTATATTCAAAGAGAACGCTAAAACAGGATTATATTAAATGGATTCCCTTTGCTTTTGCTGGAGATCCTTTTCAAACATTAAGTCCAACCGGATTTGATTGGGAAGCAACAAAAGCTAATTTTCATGAGATAATAATACAGCAGTTAACCCATCATACTCAGACAATAAGAAGTAACGTTCCGATGAATTGGAAGGAATTAGATTTTAATTACCGATCAAACAAGAGTATTGTTCAGCTCTGTAATTTAATTCATCTTATACGAGGAGTTATATTTAGAAAGAAACAGCTAAGACCACAAAGAGCTTATTTTGAACATCCGGCAAATATTCCGGTTTATTATGAATTAGAAGAGCCAATTTGTAAATCTAAAATGAGAGACCAAAAAGAGATTGTTATAATAATTCCATGTCAAGAAGGAGAAGAAGTTGAATATGTCAAGCAAGATCCTTTCTTAAGTGAAATTGCTTTTAATAAAGAACGTAATGAAATTACTCGAAATATATTAAGCCCAATAAGGGCTAAAGGGTTAGAATTTAAAAGAATTGTTTTATATAAATTTGGGGAGGAAGCAATAAGGAATCATAATGGATTATTTGATCTTCTTGATGTTAGAATAGAGGGTGAAAAAATCGATTCAGAAAAAGGCATTCCTCTTGAATATTTTATAAACCGTCTTTATGTTGGAGCAAGCAGGGCTATAAGTCGATTAATTATAGTTGATACTCAAGAGGGGATTAATAATTTTTGGAAAAAATATTTTGAAAATACAAAGTATATCGACAGTCTTATTGATAGATACAAAGAATTAGATAAAAATTCTGTTTGGTCTAAAGATGATATTGCAATATTAAGGCCAGGGGATGAATCTGTATGGGAAACAGATCAGGACTCCCCGGAAGACCTTGCCGAGCAATTTTTTAAACAAGGATATGCTCAAAGAGATACATATAAGCTATTAATTGCAAAAGATAATTATCAAAGAGCTAGAAAAGATGACAAGGCCCTGGAATGTCAAGCGTATATATATGAAATAGAAGAAAAAAGAAAAGAAGCCGGAGAAATCTATGTTCAGCTAAAAAAATGGGATAAAGCTTTAGAACATTATTGGCAGGGAAAATGTTGGGAAAGTATTATTAAACACGATATGTGGGAAGGTTCCTCTGAATTTAAAGCAGCTGATTTTATGATCAAGATTAAGGAATATAGGCTGGAAGACAAAATAAAATTATTAGATTCTTTAACTAATGACCTAAAAGACGGGCGACTCAAATTAAATCCAACATGGGATTATGTAATTTCTAAGCTGGTTGAATCTATTAACGATAATAAAGACCACTTATCAAAACCTAAATATGAATGGGATAAAGTTTTAAGCAACATCCAAGAATTCCAAAAGCGGGGAATATTATCTAATTCAACCGAAGTGATTAATAATATAAAATTAAGAACTTTAACTTATCCTGAAAATATCGAGGTTTTATACAATTCTGATCTTGTTAAAATGTTGTATGATGAATATTTTATAAACGAAACCATTAATTTAGATGAGCGGCAATCATATTTTGTCCTTAGTGCGATTTTGAAGCTGGGAGAGGTTGAAAGAGGCTTTAAGTTTTTAAAAAAATATCTGCATGAAAAAAATATCGCAAGATTTATTAGTTATTTAATCAGCGAAAGAGATTTCAGATTAAATGAATACCTGTTTAAGTTATTTAACTTACTCACTGAGAATGATAGATGGGAACTATCTTATGATTTGGTAACTTCTAGCCTTATTCCTGCTGAGCCTGAGGACTTAAAAAAGATAAAGGAGTATCAATGGGGAACAACGCTGGACTCTGCTTTCATTAGATGTATTGCTTTATCGGATCTTATTATATATCAAGACAATAGAGTGAAAAATAAAATTTCTAATTATTTACGTGAGAAGCTTATTTTGCAATCAAGTACTTTTCAAGGAATTGTTACTGCGTACGAGGCTGGAGCAGCGTTAGAAAAAGCAGGAATGGTTAAGTATTGTTTAGAATTTTATGAGCTGGTTATAGAGCAAAATAAATCAAATGCATGGAAAGTAAGAATTGAAGATGAAATTAATTTTGCAAAGCTACGTTGGTTAAAGTGCAAACTTAAAAATTATGATTTGGCAAAATCTGAAACTAGAAGAAGAGGAGTAATGAGAGAATTTAAAGATAAACTTATAGGGTGGGGACTTGAAGAAAATTACATCAAAGAACTTCCAGATTTCCCTGTGATTGAATATAAAGAAAAACATAACGATGAGATACATGAAGATCCTGTGACTGAACATGTAGAAAAATTTCATGTTCCAACAATTCAACTAGAAATGAATTTGATGATAGATGAGAACAAATACAAATTGGAACTAATAAAAGATAAAAATAAATTGCGTATTATTAATAATAATACCAATGATTTAATAACGTTGTTAGGGCGCACTTTCCAATTAAAAGCCGACGATAACGAAATAGAAAAGACCATAAAAGAAAAAAAAGAAAGTGAAGAGAAGGTATATTATTATGTGACATGTTGGAATATGTCATTTGTGATAAGAAGACTTGGAGATGAAATGCTCGTTGACATTTGTTATGGAAATTTTGAAGAACTAAATAAAAGAGTGATACTTACTATAGCTTTGTAAAGCGATTAAAAATAATAATTAATCAAATAAATATGAAATTTATTTGAAGGCCATGTCAAGTTTTGTTCGCAATTTGGCCATCGTAATCTCTCCATTTTCAGGCCTCAGTTAGCTCCCTGAGCCAGGGCCTCACTCCACACAGGCCATAGCTTCTCAGGCTTTATGTAAGCATACTCATTGGCCCAGTCCTCCGTATACTCCATGAGATACGAGGTAATAAGCCTGAGATACGAGCTTACAGATGGGAACACTCCTACCACC
>Ga0185342_1000033_pt1 | contig 91961 bp, 90 predicted proteins | sample ConPoolayeEmetaG_FD_128045 | JGI IMG/M metagenome (GOLD analysis project Ga0185342, IMG submission 128045) | Hot spring microbial mat communities from California, USA to study Microbial Dark Matter (Phase II) - Cone Pool mat layer E metaG... ... | reverse complement strand
CAACCTCTTGAAGCTGTAGCAGCAGAACTGGAGGTTTTCATTTTTATCTCTCCGAAATCTCTCCAAGAATCCTTCCAGCCGACCAGAGCCCCAGCAAACCCTAAAGCAAATACTGCTCTAATTCTTCAAACATATTGAATTGATACGGTTATGTGTTTTCGGTTAAGGCATCCTTCATATTTCTTTGCCTCTTCTTGTATGTCCATTTCGAGTTATTATCCAGTTTATCATATTTCGCCCCTAAACAGATTCGTAAGCATAAGAGCGTCCACTTTTTTAGTCTTGGGCTTAGCATAGGCAATAGCCTTGTCTTAGCTTGGTTAGAGAGCACAAACTTATGTGTCCCCTTTAGTATCTAAATAAACTGTTAAAAAAGACGCGCCGCTTCGTATGCGCGGCAACTATAGCTATATTTCCAACGGTCTAAATTGTTGGAGCGACCCCTTTTCCTTTGAACAGAATACGTTGTGACACTATTTTCCTTTTATAGCTGTTGCGTCGGGGTTAAATATTCACGTTGTTTTATGTAACTTAAGGTAAATGTTGCTTTGGAACTGAGTTTATCCAATGGTGTTTTCTTTCGACTGCCATTAGATGAAAACATACGCTTGGTACATCAGTTAGGTTTTTCCAATTTGGAGTTTAATATGAAAAGTGTTGAGGAAAATGACGAAGACTCAGTTTACACAGTAAAAGAGTTAATTGAGGCATATGGGTTAAAGTGTCTCACGCTCCACGCCGCGAGCTTACACCTGAGCGGCACAGACGAGTTGTGTAAGGCACTTTATTACGTCAAAGTCTCAACAGAATTCGCCAAAAAACTTGGAGCTCCCCTTATGGTGGTTCATTCAAACGTCTCTAGGCGACTTCCTGAAAATTTGCGGCGCTCTTTTTTGAAGGAACTTTTTGGGTTCCTTAAACCGTACGCCAAAAAGCTGGGCGTCAAATTGGCTTTGGAAAATCTCTCGTATGCATCCAGCGGTTATGGCAAAAATGTTGCTGAGCTTGAGGAAATTTTTGGGCTTATTGATGGAGATGGTTCTATTGGGTTTACTCTTGATTTTTGCCATGCTGAAGCTACCGGGCAAACGTTTCAGCTTCTCGAAAAATACAAGAACAGGCTTTGCAACATTCATATGAGTAACCGTGCGCATAAACCTTTTTTGAAGGAAGATTCGCGTTTAATTGGTTTTCTCTCAAGACTGAAGGAATTTAACTATAATGGATCTTTAACCTTGGAACTCACCCGTAAATGCAACTTCGAGGCGATACTTACAACAAAATCGGTTGTTGAAAAACTGCTTTATAAGTGACAACAAAATATTTTAGGTTATACAGTTGGGTTGGTACCTATTAATTGTGGAGTGATGCCTCGAATAGGCAAAGCCACCGGTCGGAGTTAGACGCTGAAAATAAGTTTAGTGTAGGAGGTGAACATGTGACGAATGTGGGGGAATTATATCTGTGCAAAATCTGCGGCAACTCTGTTGAAGTTGTTGTTGCGGGAGCAGGAAAACTTGTTTGTTGTGGGCAACCTATGGAGCTTATAGGTAATGTTGAAGAGGAAGAGTAAAAGTAGTTACACTGTTTAAGCGTAAGGTTAATCATGATCTTAACAGCTATTTAGTTGTGTGTTTCCGATATGAAGCCTAAAGTTACAAAGCCAACGCCAGAAGAAAAACAAACAGCAGAATCATGGCCTATCTGGGAAAAAGAAGAATCAATTTTTCCATGGGAATACGACGAAAAAGAAACCTGTCTGATTCTCAAAGGGAAAGCTGTTGTCAAATGCCCCGAAGGAACAGTTGAATTTGGTGCAGGTGACTACGTAGTTTTCCCAAAAGGGCTCAAATGCATTTGGGAGATCAAAGAAAAAATCAGAAAACACTACAATTTTGGGTAAACCTCCCTTTTTTATTTAGTGATCAGGAAGCTTTACAGAAAATATCCACTTTAGCGACATTGAACATTTTTATGTCCACAGGTGTTATTGTCAGGTGAGTGATGCATCAATGTCGATTAGCGGTGTAGCCGGCAAGGCGGAAAGTTTTGTCAGTTTTTCCATTAGAAGTTATTCTTACTAAGAAAAACAACCGCCGCGAAAAAAGACTCTAACCCGCTTGTGGCAACCTGATAAAACAGGACTTTTTTCTTAAACTGGAAAATGTGGGTGTTACAAGATGAAAGAGCCTTTATTTGCTACCGCTACCATGGTAGACCTCTAGTCAAGCTCAATTTAAACAACGGACAGTTTTATGCTTCAAAAGCCGAAATCTACATATTCGGAAAAGGGGAAGTACAAAACCAAGCAAACATAATTCTGGATATAATTAAGCAGGATGGTTTTTCAGTAGCAACAAGTTAACCTTCCTACATCAACCACCGTTTTTAACTCACTTTCACATGAATTTTTCTACACTGGCTATTAATAAATCTAAAAGCGTGGGTAAAAGTATCCACTAACGTAACACCTTTGGTGAGGAATGCTTATTTTGATGACTACTCAACATAGAGCTACAAACAACTAAACAAGGGGCTGTCGGCTAGCTTGGTCTAGGCTTGTAGCCTCGGGCGCTATAGACCCCGGTTCAAATCCGGGCAGCCCCATCATTAATCTTCAATAAAAAAAGAAAATTACCTTCTTCTTTTTATTCTACTTGATTGAAGACTTTATCTTTTCACACATCGGCCTGTCTTTGGGTCATAATGGTTTGTGTCGGAGTAGTCGCAGTTTTTGCAATCATCTTTTACGTCAAAACCGTAAGGGCAATCTTTTATGTCTGCCATATTTTTTTTATCTCCTTGCGCTTTTTATGTTGGCGGTAAATTTAAATGTTGAACTTTATGCCTGGAAAAGTTGTTGATGTACAAAAATACTACTTTGTTTTAGATGTTGTACCCAAAATAGTCAGCTACATTTTGTCGTCTCTGTTCTGATTTTTGCATCGTATGTTACGTAGGCGGAGTCTGCCCCAGTCCCAATTCTTGTGGAGCAAAGGTTGCGAGCGGCTTTCGTTGATTTTAGTTTTTCTTAGTTGAGCCTAATCATCCAAATTGTATTGGCTTTTTCGGTTCAAAATTTGTTTCCATGGTCCAGAAGTAGACTTCACCTTTGGCTATACGGAAAATAACCAGTTCAGGACTGTTGGCAGTGAACCCCCATACTTTTAAGAATGGTCTTGTGTCAATAAGCTTTCGTTTTAGTGCTGTGTCGTTTATGAATTCCACTTCGCCTGCTACTCGCATCATGACACCGCCTTCTTGTTTGTTGTTAAAAAAACAAACTTCAACTTTGGAGTTAGCCTTTAGTTGATGATAGACGGATTTCATGGTTCCAGTGTGAAAATAAAAACCTGTTTTGTCAGCATACCAAATTAAAAAGCCCCGTACACGGGGTTGACCGTTCTCGTCAATTGTGGCAAGGAAACTCGTTGGGTTGTCGTTGGCAAACTTTATGCATGACTCAAAGTCCATGGACGTTCACTCTTTTTCCATTTATTGTTTTCCCCATAATTAACTTTTTGATTGACTCTAGAATTATCACTGGCTCTAGGCGGGGTTTTTTGAGGGCAATTCAGTTACATATAGCCCTTCATGTTAGCAAAGTATAAAAGCATCAGTGCCCTTTTAAGGATGCTTCATCAGTTTATGGGTGCCCAAAACATGAGAACCTGTTTGGAAAACACCGTAAACATTAACGTTAGGAGGCGAAGAAAAGGATGTTATCAAGAGATTGTGATGGTTGCTCACAGATGAAGCTGTGTAGCCAAAGATACGTTGTAGTCGGGAAAGGCAGTAAAGTCTATTGCCCTGATGGAACTGCTCACTTAGTGGATGGGATGTGAAACCTTACAGGTAAAACTCAAACCTATTTAAGTTGAGGTTGTTCGCTGTTCTTCCTAATTCTTTTTTTGATTATGGCTTTTAGGCCTTTGCTGTGTTCTTCGCAAATTGTTGGTTTCCACATACATAATCCTTTGATTATTTCTGAGAGGTAGTATTCTATTTCTTCGTTGAGCAGGTTTTTGGCGCAATCCACTTGGTAGACAATTTCTTCTTTGTCGCGACTTACCGTTATTGCAATTAATACGTTGTCTTTAACCAAGATGTGTTCCCTGTTAACTATTTTTGTGTATTTTACTTTTAAAATGTTCGAAAACCGTTTTGAAGCGAGAATGCAAAACGATGATCTGCATGAAATTTTAATACAATCGTGTAGACGTATATTCGTGGGGTTAGCCTGTTGAATTATGCTGAAATCGCGGATGTATACGAGAAAATTGAGGCAACTACTAAACGGCTTGAAATGACTGCTTTGCTCGTCGGACTACTAAAAAACACGCCGGTTAGCCTAATCGATAAAGTTGTTTACCTCACGCAGGGCAAACTCTATCCTGACTTTGAAGGCATCGAAATCGGTGTCGCTGAAAAACTCGCTGTAAAAGCGATTACTCGCGTATCAGGCAGCCGCGAGAGCGAAATCGAAGAAACTCTTAAGACAAGCGGAGACATAGGCGAGACTGCGCAAATTTTTATTGCAAAAAAGAAGCAATCTACTTTCTTTCAGAAAGCCCTCACCGTCCAAAGAGTGTATGAGACGTTGGATAAAATGGCGAAAACTGCTGGTTCTGGAGCGGTTGAAACTAAAATGGCTCTTTTATCAGGGATTTTATCTGATGCTTCACCTAAAGAAGCAAAATATCTCCTCCGCACAGTTACAGGTAGCCTACGATTAGGCATAGCTGACATGACCGTGCTAGATGCGTTGGCTATTGCCTACGGAGGCGGAAAAGAAACACGTGAATTCATAGAACGTGCCTACAACATAAGCAGTGACCTAGGTAAGGTCGCTAAAACAGTTGCAGAAAAAGGTCTAGATGGTATAAAAGCGTTTCAGGTAACAGTTTTTGAACCCATACGTCCCATGCTTGCAGAGCGGTTAGCTTCCCCAGAAGAAATTTTAGAGAAACTGGGCGGCAAATGCATTGCCGAGTACAAATATGACGGCGAGCGAATCCAAATGCACAAAAATGGCAAAAAAATAGTTCTTTTTTCACGGCGGTTAGAGAAAATTTCAGAGCAGTATCCTGACGCCTTAGAACTTGTGGCAAAGTATATTGCTGCTGATGAAGCTATTCTGGAAGGTGAATGTGTTGCCATGGATACCGAAACAGGCGATATGCTACCTTTTCAAGAGTTGATGCATCGCAGACGTAAATACGAAATCGAGCAAGCAATGGAGCAGTATCCTGTGTCACTATTTATGTTCGACGCCCTCTATGTGGACGGCAAAGATTTGACGCGTGAAGCTTATCCTACAAGAAGAAAAGCTCTAGAGAAGGTAATTAAAAAAAATGATAAAGTGTTACTTGCAAACAGTGTTACTGTAAACAGCGTAAAGCAACTAGAAGCTTTCTTCGAAGAAGCCATCGAAAACGGTTGTGAAGGACTCATGTGTAAGGCCACAGGTAAAGAATCTGTTTATCAGGCGGGTGCACGCGGTTGGCTTTGGATTAAATATAAACGCGATTACAAGAGTGAAATGACCGATACTGTGGATCTCGTAGTGGTAGGCGCATTTCATGGAAGAGGCAGGCGTGTGGGAACCTACGGCGCGCTGTTACTCGCCACATATAACAAGGAAAACGATACATTCGAAACAGTAACTAAATGCGGGACGGGCTTTACGGATAAGGACCTTTCAAGTTTTCCTGAACTGCTAAGTAAGCATGAAATTCCAAAAAAGCATTCGCGTGTTCAATCAACTCTTGAAGCGGATGTATGGGTTGAACCAGTGGTAGTTTTGGAAATTTTAGGTGCAGAAATCACTTTGAGTCCTATTCACACCTGTGCTATGGATTCCATCCGCAAGGGAAGCGGTTTGGCGATTCGATTTCCACGTTTTACTGGTAAATACCGCACCGATAAGTCGGCGGAGGATGCCACGACTAGCATGGAAATTGTGGAGATGTATCGTAGACAACTGAAAAAGATAAGTTAAAACTATAGCGTGGTTTTGTTCAAAAGACTTGATAAGGAAGCGCAGATAAACCTTTAGTGTGGAGAAGAGATGTCACAAGACCAAGAAAGAACAAAAGCGTTACTTGCTCTTAAACAACGTTTAGAGAAACGTACAGCTGAGCTAGAAGAGGAACTCGCTGAAATCAAAGTAAGCTTGGAAGCAGTTAATACTATTATACTTGAAAAAGGTTTCAAACGAGGTAACCTCAAAGAGACAGAAGCACAACCTAAAACAGAAGTAGCAATTAGAGAGCCACCCTCTGAAGGATACAAAGGCGGTGAACCAGAAAATGTCATACCGCTAAAAACTGTTACTGACGAATCATTAGCTATAATTTACGTAGAAAATAACGCTGTTCATGTTTTGCCTGATGAAAGTAAACGCTTCAGCGTCAACACTCCCCCTTTCACTAGCTTCCTTGTGGAGCGCGTATTGACGAGGATGCAGGAAAAAGACAGTGAATTGGTACGGCTGAAACAGTTGGCACCCGAAAAAATGTTTGCGTATAGCATTATACAGGAAGACGATCTGATCCGTGAGATAGTCATAAAAAACGTCGATGAGGAACGCTTAAAAGAGTTAAAATCTAGCATCCGCTGGACACTCGAGAAAATGTACGAAAAAATGAAAAACTAGCTCTTTCTATTGCTTATCATTTACCTTAGATACTTTTGCAGGGCGGCTTCAAAGTTTCTTTTTGGGCATAAACCGACGATTCGGTCAACTTCAAAGCCATTCTTAATGAGCACTACGGTAGGTATGCTGTACACTTGGAACCTTTCGGCGGTTTGAGGGTTTTCATCAACATCCAGTTTTGCCACAAGAACTTTTCCTGCATATTCTTTGGCTAGCTCCTGTATAGTTGGAGCTAATGCCCTGCAGGGTCCACACCAACCAGCCCAAAAATCAACTAGAACTAAGGGGTTTTTCTTTATGGTTTCGTCAAAGTTGGCATCTGTCAAATGAAATGGTTCTGTGCTCAATAAAATGAACTCTCCATGATATCAAATTATGTTAGTATTTGGTTGAATATAAACCGTTTTATGTAGCTTTTGATCGGGGCGACGTTTAAGACTTTTTTAATGTAACTTGGTCTGGGCATGCAGACTTTTAGTTGAGTTATATTCTGTGTTTTATTTGTAGAAGTTATTGTTTTGTAAAAGCTTTTAGGCTAAAAAGTCTATTCATATCCCGTGAGTTACATGTCAAAAATTACTCGAGTAGGCGTAACGTTTCCACCCGACCTTCTGAAAGACTTTGATGCAATAATCGAGAAGATGGGCTATGAAAGTCGCTCTAAAGCTGTTCAAGATGCAGTAAGACTCTACGTTTCTGAACGCAAATGGCTCCAAGAAGAGGCTGATACAATCCAGACAGGCATTATATTGATGGTTTATGACCACGAAGTACGTGGGTTGGAGAACGGCTTAACTGAGGCACAGCATCACCATTCAGATCTTGTGACTTCAACGTTGCATATCCACATCGGAGAGAGAGATTGTTTAGAGGCAATAGCTGTTAAAGGTAAAGCACGTGAAATTCGTCATTTAAGCGACGAGCTAGCTACAAAGCGCGGCGTCAAAATTTTAAAAACTGTAGTGGTAAGTGTTTAGCTTTTAACTTCAAACATTCGCTGTAGTGCCAAACGGGCTTTATTCGCTACTGATTCAGGGACCTTGATTGGATGTTTTTCTTCTTTAAGTGAAGTGTAGATCCGTTCTAAAGTTGTTAGCTTCATGTTAGGGCAGACTGCATCTATATAAGCAATTATGAACTGCTTATCAGGGTTTTCTTTTCGTAAACGGTGCAGTATACCTTCTTCGGTGCAAACGATGAAGGTTTTAGATTTACTTTCTTTGGCATATTTGCACATTTTGCTGGTGCTACCTATGTAGTCAGCTGTTTTGCGCATCTCAGCGCTACATTCAGGATGGACCATAACAGCTGCTTGTGGATATTGTTGCTTTAGGATGGCTACGTCTTCAGGTTGAAACAGCAGGTGAGTAGGGCAGAAACCCCATTCGGGAATTGAAACTATGTTTTTACCTGTTTTTTCAGCTACGTATTCAGCGAGGTTACGGTCGGGACCAAATAATATAATCTCTGAATTCAAGGAATTGATGACTTCTACGGCGTTGGCGCTGGTGCAGCAAATGTCTGAGTGTGCTTTGGCTTCCGCAAGGGTGTTAACGTACACTACGACGGGTGCGTTAGGATAGCGTTTTTTTGCATGTTGTATTTCATCAACAGTGAGCATTTGCGCCATTGGGCAGCGTGCCCCAAGAGTAGGCAACAACACTTTTTTAGCAGGGTTGAGAATCGCCGCGGATTGTGCCATAAAATCTACAGCTGAAAAAACGATGATTTTGGCTTCTTTTTCCTGCATGGCTTTACGGCTTAGTTCAATGCTATCGCCAACGTAATCGGCAATTTCTTGAACTTCAGGTCTCTGGTAGTTATGGGCGAGAATTATGGCTTGTTTTTCCTTTTTGAGTTGTTGAATTTTGGCGGCTAAGTCTTTCATTCGGGTACGCCTTAAGTTTGAAGGTTAGAAGGCAAATATCGAGATATATGTTTTTACCTTTTTTTGAGCTGATTTATTCATTCTCACGTATAATGTAGTTATGCGTATTCTTGTTGATGTATCGCGCCATTTTCTTAAATAATTCAATTTAGATTCACAAAATAATACCCACAAGTTAGGTTCTGAACTAGTTTTTTGTCTTCAGTTAGGAGCTATGTGGTACCAAACTTTACGTTTTACACTCCATAAGGATGTGATGATTGTAATAATTAAAGTGCCTATAAAAATAAAGTTGGAGACCGTTGCCCAGTTACTATTTTGGATAACAGCGGCGCCTACTCCTAATGCTATGTATAGACATAAAACACTCAGAGCTGCTTGAGTGACATGAACTATATGTCTCCCTTTATATGCAACATATTTCATGCGACAAAGAATTTTCGCAGTATACCGTGAAACATCAGCCAAGTCATCCAAAAGCAGAGCTAAACCGCCTAAAACAAAAAAACGGCCCACGTTTACAGAAAAATCCGTTATATTATCAGTAAACAGATTCACCAGAGAAACCGAAGTGAATATTACAAGAAAACCAACTGCTAAGATTAAAACCAAAAAGCCGTAAACGTAATGGTGGAACCACAATCTGCCAGTTTTAACTTGCCCTATAAAAGCAGCTGGGAAAATATTAATCATCGAAGCAGTAATCAGCGCCCAAAAGATGTTTCCATCAAAAATATATGGCTGATAAAGTTGCCAGTTAGCTGTATAAAATCCTGTTAAAAGACCCATCGAATAAACTATACAAACTAACGCATTAAAGATTAAAGCTATGCTAAAAAGTTTTCTGCCGTAAGCTAAAGCTCCACCGCTCACAAACGCCACCTAAATTTCAATGCTGTAGATTGTTTCACTTCAAACTCAAGTCTAAGTGAGTTACTGCTATTATTCTGTTACGGAAATTCATGACAAAAATCACGCGGTCTCTAGGCGGTTTTATAAGCTAAATTGACACATACATATCTTATTCCATCTAAAGGAGCAGAAATCTTGTGAGATACGAAATCAAGTATAAACCCTCTTACTCGATGCTTGTAGTATATCTCGACCAAGGAGAAAGCATAACCGCAGAATCAGGCGCTATGACCTACATGGACCCCACAATTGAAGCTCACACAAGAAAACGTGAAAAAAGCCTCTGGGGCACCTTAGGCTTGAGCATTATAGGCGGACAAAGCTTCTGGGTAAATGACTACATCGCAAGCATGGGCCCAGGTCAAGCAGGTTTTGTTTCCGCGCCAGTAGGCGATATAGAAATGCTTGAAGTCAAGCCTGGACAGGGCTACGTTATACAAAAATCGGCATATATTGCAAGTACCTCAGGCATAGATTTGGATGTAAAGTGGGAAGGCTTCACTAAAGGCTTGTTTGGACAAGGACTCTTTATGTTGCGCGCAAGAGGAGGCGGCTTACTTTTCATCAACACTTTTGGAGCTATAGACAAGCACACTCTAATGCCCGGGCAAACTCTCATAGTGGATAACTTTCACCTTGTAGCCTTCAGCGATACCTGTAGTTACCGCGTTACTAAATTTGGAGGATTAAAAGAAACATTGCTGGGCGGCGAAGGCTTAGTAACACAGATAACAGGACCAGGAGACGTATATATCCAAACCAAGAACCTCAAAGAGTTTGTTGATTGGCTCTGGACTCTAATAGAACCCCGTGTCCAATCCCGAGCACGCTAAAAGCGCTATAACTTCTTTTTTTCTTTTTTTGTTTATCTTTCAAACATAAATGATCTTTCACTTTCCGTCTTTGATGGAAACTGCCCAATTAACATTCTCTCTCCGACTTTTTTACTCAAAACGACTGGCGCTAACTTCTCTGCTAATTCCAAAGCCTCCTCCAAATTGCTACTTCGTTCAGCATAAATTTCAAAAAGGGTAGCGTCTTTTGCCACTGCATCCCCCATCTTCGCTTTAAGAATTATGCCTGCTCCTTTATCCTTAGGCGTTCCTGCTGCGCGCGCCACGCGAACTATAGCTTCAGTGTTTATCCATGATACTCTTCCTTTTTGGGTTGCTTTAACTACCGCTTTCTTTGTACCAATGGGTATTTCTTCAGGTTTGACGTTTGGGTTACCCCCTTGCGCAGCAATTATCTCTCGAAGTTTACCCTCAGCTCTCCCTGACCGAATAATCTCTTCAGCTTTTTTTCGTCCATCTTTCTCCCCAACCAATTCAAGAAGCATACCTGCTAAACTCAAAGCTTTCTCGTAAACATCCACCGGTCCTTTACCAATTAGAGTGTTTAATGCCTCTTGTGATTCAAGTGCCGGCCCAATACAGCACCCTAAAGGCTGATCTCCTAAAGTCAAAGCACACTGCACCTTTATTCCTAAATGTTCCCCCAAATGCACAAAATCCGAAGCCAAGGTATAAGCCTCAGTAGGGCTCTTAATTTTAGCGCCGCTCCCCGTGGGGATGTCCACTACTAAGTGTGTGGCACCTATGGCTTTCTTTTTACTCATAATGGACGGCAGAAGCAACGGATCAATTCCTAACGGATACTCAACTCTTATAAACAGATCATCTGCTGGAGCTAACTCCAACGCACCACCCCACACAAGGCAACCATTTGTTTTTCTCACAACCTCTCTGATTTCGTCAATTGTCAAGTTAACAGGACAAAGTGTTTCAACCCTGTCAGCTGTCCCCGCAGGAGAAGTGATGGCGCGCGAAGACGTTTTAGGTATGATAAATCCTGCAGCAGCAATTATTGGTACAACAACAATAGATGTTTTATCTCCTGGGATACCGCCTATGCTGTGCTTGTCTAAAACAGGTGTTTTGCCAAAGTTGAGACTTTTTCCCGTCTCTATTATAGCGCGTGACAGTGCTTCCGTTTCACTCATGTCTAACCCATAAATCTTTAGTGCTGTCAAAAACGCGGATATTTCTATGTCGCTCAGGTGTTGCTCCACTACGTCTTTGACTATATTAGATAGCTCGGGTGCATGGAGTCTTTCCCCGCGGAGTTTATTTCGCACATAATTTAGTGACTCAGGCATGGCTGCCAACTGTACTTCCACAGTTTCTCCTCCTTTAACTTCAAGTGCTTCAGCGATTTCAGAGTAGAGCCAAACCCCTTCAGGTGGAAAATCCGTGGCCACGTTGGCTATAGCAATGACTTCTTTACCCTTATATGACAATTTGATTCTGTCTGAGGAATGAACTCCCAACAGCGATGCAGTTTCATTGTCTATGATGGCAATTCGTTTACCACCAGCAGTAATTTTTAAAACCCCAACGACTAGCTTCATATGCGTCACACTCTAATCATTAATTAACGAAATAGTTAAAGATTTTAAAGTACATAATCAATTGTATACCAGAGGAGTAATACATTTTGAAATACCTTGATTTTGTAGATTTAAATTATATTCCTGACCGCTCAGATCTGATTTGTACATTCACATTTGAATCCGACGGCATGACCCCTGCAGAGGCAGCAGGTGCTATAGCCGCCGAAAGTAGCATCGGTACTTGGACTGAACTGACTACAGTTAAACCATATGTTGAGAAACTAGCTGCCCGCGTTTTCAGTTTAGAAGGTACCACTGCAAAAATAGCCTACCCGATAGAGCTCTTTGAGCTAGGCAATATGCCAAATATTCTCAGCAGTGTTGCAGGAAACGTCTTTGGGCTTCGAGCTATGCGTAACCTTAGGCTTAACGATATCGCTTTTTCTGAAGAACTCGCTAAAAGCTTTATTGGTCCACATTTTGGCATAGACGGCATCCGAAGACTTCTTAATGTTGCTGAGCGCCCTTTGGTTGGAACCATAATTAAACCTAAGCTGGGACTAAAAACCGTAGATCACGCTCGTGTCGCATATGAAGCTTGGGTGGGCGGTTGCGATATAGTCAAAGACGACGAGAACCTCTCCAGTCAAGAGTTCAACCCTTTTGAGGACCGTGTTGTAGAAACGCTGGAAGCTCGCGATCAAGCAGAAGCAGAAACAGGCGAAAAAAAAGTTTACATGGCAAACGTCACAGGAGAAGCAGATGTTATGATTAAACGCGCTGAGTTTGTGAAAGAACACGGAGGCGAATACATAATGGTTGATATTTTGACTTGCGGCTGGTCTGCGCTACAAACTCTACGCGAGCAAGACTTCAGGTTGGTTATCCACGCACACCGTGCAGGACACGCTGCATTTACAAAAAATCCCCAACATGGAATTGCAATGCGGGTTATAGCTACTGTTGCTCGCTTAATAGGTGTCGATCAACTTCATGTGGGAACGGTAGTAGGAAAAATGTCTGAAACAAAGGCTGAAGTTCTCGAAAATATGCATGCCCTTAAAATGAGTCTTCATGGTCACAACAAAGTGATGCCTGTAGCTTCAGGTGGCCTGCATCCCAGCTTAGTTCCTGCTTTGGTTAAAACTTTTGGTAACGATGTTGTAATTCAAGCAGGCGGCGGAATCCACGGTCACACTGGCGGCACTGCGGAAGGAGCGAAGGCTATGCGGCAAGCAGTTGATGCTATTTCAAAAGGTGAAAGTTTAGAAGAGTACGCAAAATCACACAAAGAACTGCAGACAGCATTGGATTTATGGCGCATATAAAAAAGAGCTTAGTGGAAAACCCATGGATAAACCCTGTACACTACTTCAGCTATAGCGTGTGGAGAAATAATCCCTTCTTCGCAAATTATCCCATGAATTAAATGGCGAGGTGTAACGTCAAATGCAGGGTTTCGTACATCCAACTCTACAGGAGCATTTTTCCAAACTTCGTCGCGGCTACGTTCTTCAATTTTCTCGTATTCTCCATAGAGCGTTGCTGGATCAAACTTTAACAGTTCAGAAACTACATAAAACGGCTTTCGTGCTTCCCGAGCCAACAAAGCAATCGTGCCTGTCCCAATCTTGTTAACGACATTTCCTTCCGAAGTAAGGGCATCAGCGCCCACAACCACCAAGTCAACATCACGCATAAGTGAACGTGCCGCTGAATCTACTATAAACGTAGTTTTCACCCCCAAAGAAAGCATTTCGTTTGCAGTAATTCTACCCTGAAACGCAGGGCGCGTCTCAGTGCATATGACCCTGAATGTTTTACCCTCACTCAAAGCCTTGCTTAACATGTACGTTACAGTGGACGAGTGACAATGTGTAAGAACAGTTGTTCCGTCGATGATTCTTTTGGCTCCAATTTCTGCTATACGCTCTTTAGCTTCTTCAAAACTCTTTTGAATTTTTTTAGCACTCGCAAAAACTATTCGTCCTAACTCTCCTACGTTTCGTTCGTCGCTGTCCTCCACCTGGTTTAGCACCCAGCGCACTACGTTTCGCATAAGCGGCTCGGTTTCTCTAGAAGCAAAAAGTAGCTCTTTTGCTTCGGAGAGTTCCTTCATAAAGTCAGCGCGCTTTTTAGCTTTGGTTTCTTTAGCGAGGAGTTCGAGAGCTTTTATGGCTGCTATAGCCACGTTTCTTGCGCCCTGCACCTCAAGTCGTTGAATTTTTTCTGCTGCTTCATGAACCGATTTACTCATTATTTATCACTTTAAGGATTAAAGATGTTAGGTGCAACTATTGTATGGAGAGACATATAAGGCGATTGAAACATATTTCACGTATAACACGTGTACCAAAAATGATGTTGCCTTCAATCGAAAACGTCAACGATGCCCTCAAACCCATCATCGGACCTTGGTATGAGTCTCTATATAACCCCCAGAAAGCTCAGGAGCGCACTCTTTTTGAGTTGCTCAAAAAATATGAAGCCAGCTGCTACGGTAAACAACACAAGGCTGCTCAAATTACATGCATTCAAGAGTATCAAAAGTGCTTCCCCATCATAAACTATCAGACTATGTTGCCGTATTTAGCTGAGGTAAAAGCAGGAAACTATCAAGCCTTCTTGCCTGAACCGCCAACCTGTTGGGTCATGACGCGTGGTTCAACGGGGCAATCCAAGGTTCTGCCCGCCACCCAGAGTCACCTTAAGCAAATTTTTTCCTGCGGTGCTCGTGCTTTGGTTCATTATGCCTTACAAAAGCAGAATTTTGATGTTTTCACAGGCAACATCCTGAACTTGAACTTTCCCAGCAATGTACACGTCATTGACAAGAACGGCAAAAAAGAAACTTACGGTTACAGTTCAGGTACATATGCTCGACTCAACCCTATGTTTGACAGAGTCAGTTTGCTGCCGCGGCAAGAGGACATTGACGCCTTAGGTTCAGGAATCAGCGCAAGAGACTGGGAAAAACGATTTGAATTGGCATATCAACAAGCCCTAGATAAGAATGTGACGGCAACTATGGGTGTAACTCCTGTGATCTTAGCTTTCGCGCGATACGTCCAACGCAAACATGGTAAAAAACCCGTAGACCTATGGAAGTTACAAGCAATGTTCTGCACAAGCGTACGCAAAATTCAGTTCAAGTACGCGCCTATTCTTCGCAAATATTTTGGGCAAGTGCCTGTGATAGAGATGTACACCGCCACTGAGGGTGTATTTGCTCAGCAATACGACGAGTTGCCTTATGTTACGCCGAATTATGATGCCTATGTATTTGAGGTGGTGACGGGTAAAGGCTTGAAAATGCTGCATGAACTCAAACGTGGTGAATGGGGGCGCCTAATAATCTCTTCATGTATGCTTCCACGCTATGATATAGGTGATATGGTAGAAGCTGCTGGGAAAAACTACTTCCGTGTTTTCGGTAGAAGGAAAACCTTGACCCTTATAGAGCATAGACTGTATAGGCTGTTTTTCGGTTGGCTTCTCTAATCTAAGAAGGTGGTGGGTTTTGCCTTCTTGCCTTCATGCCTAAATAGGCGCCTACAGCAATAATTATGACGCCAATCACTAACAGGAAGAGTGCCCACGCCATTGTGGTGTTGACTAAGCGGAAATGCAGATTAAGAAAGTAGAGCGCGCCTATGAATATCAAAATTAGTCCACCAATTAACCAGCCGATAAAGCTGAACTCGGCTTTTTCGTGTTTTTCACCCTTTTCCCGCTCATTTTTCTCTTGTTTTTCTCCTTTCTCTTGTTTTTCTTGCTTTTCCCCCTTCTCGTTTTGCTGATATCTCGATGGCGGCGGGGTCGAAGCACCAACTGCAGCGCCTAATGCAGATCCGCAGCGGGGACAAAATGTCATGGTTGTTTCGTCTACTTTGTTGCCACATTTTGGACAATAAGACATAAGCTTTCACCAGAGCCTTTTACTTCATTATGAAGGAATGACTATTTAAAACATACACCTTCACGTCGTTGTTATAAAAAAGAGTTATATGCTCTTTTCAATGATAAAGACCTATAGAAGAAGGGAAAATAGTTGGGGAGAAACTCACACAACTCCGCATATAAGGGACGCAACGAAGGTTTAATCAGCGCCACAGCAGTCGGTGCTGTTTTCATTTTAATCGGACTAATCTTTGTTACCAATGTTGGTCTGACACAAGATATTGTGTCCTTTTTTAAAGATATCAAACTTGTTACGTATCCTTTGGATAACGATGCTTCCGTCCTTGTTTTGCCTGCACCATCTAACCCTGCATCTCATATCGCTTTTTATAACGCAGTTATACAGTTTGCCTTAGGCATAGGTATTCTGCAAGTTTTAATTTTGGCTTTAAGGCTAAGTTTCAAATCAGCAACGGGGAAAATAGCCGAAACTGTGGGCAACTTATTTTTCTGGTTTGGTGCAGTGGTTCTCATAAGCTATCTTCTGCAAGCTGGTACCTATGAAAGTTGGTTCCAGTTTTGGGGGGCGTTCATAATCGTTACGGGCTTCTCCTTGATTGCCCGAGCAATTATTTGTTTCGTTAAGCGGTAAACGTATTCCCATTTTTCAGGTAAAATCTTGTTGCTTCACTCAGTTTGTAGCGTCCACCACAGTTTCAGTACCTGTTTACCCATGTTGAGACTGTCTTTGAAAAGATTCACTTTGGTTTGGCGCCCGCTTTTCCACTCCACTGCTATCTCTTTTATTTTGTAGCCCTCTTTGGCTGCTCTAACGAGGATTTCCGTGTCCCAGAACCAGTGGCGGTCTTTAACTTCGTCAAGCAATTGTAATGTAGGTTGACGTTTGAAAGCTTTGAATCCACATTGATGATCATATATTTTTGAACCCAGAATGAGCCGTACCATGAAATTATAAAATTTACTAGTGAGGCGACGGCGGAGTGTGCGTTCAACTCTGCTTTCAGGCATCAGCCTTGAACCTGTTGCAAAATCGTAACCTTCTTTTGCAACTGCGTCAATTAGCGGTCTTAGATATTTCAGATCTGTAGCTAAGTCTAAATCCATGTAGACCAAAACTTCGCCGTGGCTTTGTTTGAAAGCTTTGTTTAGAGCGGTTCCTCTACCTAAACGCTTTTCGCCATGGATGTGTTTAACATAAGCAAATCTTTTGGCTAGTTCTTCTGCGCGTTCAGCGGTGCCGTCGGTGCTTCCATCTTCAGCGATTATGAGTTCAAAGGAATTTGTGAATTTTTTTAGGGTTCGTGCTGTTTTTTCCACTGCATTTTCCAGATGTTCAACTTCGTTGTATGCCGGGAAGACGATGGATACATCCACGGTTTTTTCAGAGGCAGTTTTTTTGTTCATTAGAAATACCAACTTGGGAACAGCCTTAATTTTTCAATCCATGAAGCGTTAGATGGTGCACCTGATATAACGGGGTAGAAAATGCCAAACAGAACTATGACACTTACAAAGAAAGCTACCGTCAAGGTTTTTCCCCGCGTGTTTTCCCAGTGTTGATTTATCACGTAAGCCGCGGCAAGACAGAGGAAGGGGACGCTAACATAGAAATGATAGATAAATGTAGCTCTAGAAATGATAATATATGGAATCCAGCTGAAAAAGAATATTGATGCAATAAATATAGCAGGCACGCTCCATTTTCGGCCGGCGTTACGTGGTGACTGTTCAGGAAGACTATTTACAGTTTCCCCAGTCATAACCTCTTCAGTTGCAGATTCTCCTGTTTTTTTGGTTACCCGCTTTCTTATCCAATAAGCTATTTCCTTGCCACGTATTGCTCTTTCTGTTACTACAAACATGCATGCAAAACCCACCCACCAAACAGCTGGATTGCCGAAAACCGAAATTGTTGAGCGCATATTGTTGGGTAAATAGGAAATTGAAAGCCACAGCGGAACATATCCTTGTGGGCTGATCATGATAGGCCAACTCCACCATGATGACATATAGGAATGGGTTGCTGTTAAGGTGGAGTGAAAGTTGTACATCTCAAATTGTAACTTTATGATGTCCGAAAAAGAATTTCCAAAGAGCATATCCGGAATGTAGGTTGCAAAATAAATTACAGCTACTAATCCTGCTAAACCTAGCAACAAGAGAAAAGGATGATTAAAAAACGCTACATATTTTGTTCCTAACCCTTCTTTAAGTTTAACTACCTCACGAAGCCTAAGTGCCACAAGTAACGCAAGCATACCTAAGGCGCTATAGAGCGCTAACCACTTGGTGGAAAAAGCCAACGCAAAGAAGACAACTGCAAAAAGCAAAGGCAAAACCGAAGTTTTCCAGCCTTTCTTGACGACACTCATTAAGTATATTAAAAAGCAGAGTTGAGATGCCAAAGCAAAAAATACTACGTAGGTGTCCACGGTGCCCATACGTGCCATGGTAAAATGCATGAAATCAAATGTCAACAGAAAAGCTGCGGCAAAACTCCCAATCCACGTGCCAAAAAGTTTCTTTCCTATTATGTACATCAGCGGTATCATCAAAGTAGCAAATAGGACTCCCATTATGCGCCAACCAAACGGAGTATCTCCAAAAACAGCTATCCCTGAAGCTTGAATTAACTTCCCCAGCGGAGGATGGGTTCGCTCAAAAGGCGCCCGAAAATGTAAATAATCCTGTGCGGCTCGAACAAAATACACCTCATCAAAGTATGTTTGAGACATGTACGTGGGGGGAAGTTGCACTAATTTTTGCTCGTCAAACAACAGAGACAGGTTTTCGTTAGTTTTCGTTTCATCTACCACTTTCTTAATTTGAATCAACTGATTTTCTTGGTCCAAAAATGCTATTTCAACTATCTCAATGAATGGTCTTGGCAGTACATCAGATGGGTTTGGTACTGACCAGTAAAAGTTTGGGCGAGATTCGTAAACGCCGGGTTGAACGGCAAACCGCCAATATTTAGACATAGCCTTTGTATCGAGGTTGTTCCAACTGGAATCCCCTTTGAGTACAATTTCGCCTCTTGAAGTCCAGTTTCCAAGGTCACCAGAATATACGTTAACAGTCGCGTTGCCTCTTTTGACAAAAAAGTATACAGTTGAAACATTTTTCGCTTCCTCCAGTTCAACATAGAATGTCCTTTTTTCGGTTTCCTGCAAAAATGTTTGAGGTGTAGTCGCCAAGCCGAGGTTCCAAGTGGCCATAGCGAAGAAAAGAACTGAAAGCAAAATAATCGTAATTATGTCTTGTTTGTTGAGGTGCATTTGAGTTTATTTTCTCCTTGCGCATTACTTTTGTTTTTAAGTGGGTTGAATTGCAGGTTTTGCCGAAGTTTTACCACCATTATCGTTAAGACGTATAGAAACGCTATTGAATTAATCAAGCTTACTGACAGAACCACCACATCGTTTACTTGAATAAATGCTCCTGAATTGAGGAACTGTAAGACGTAGACTTGATTAACAAAGCAGGTGCCTGTCAAAACGACGTATAGCAACCGAATCTTTTTAAGAAAAGGTAGCAGCAAAGCCAAAACGGCTATAGCGGGAAACAAATAGCGCTCATGTATGCGAGTAGGCAACATAAAGAAGGCAAAGAAAAGCACAAACGCCGCAAACAGCACTGGAATTTCAGTTGGTATGTGAAGGTTTTTATGAACAAAATGCACTGCAAAGATAGCTACCGTTGCAAACGAAAGCCAACCTGATATGAACGAAGTCACAGTTTCTGGTTGCCACATGCCTCCAAAGCCCCACAGATTAAATGCGTTGATAGTGGTAAAGCTGTAGCCTTGGTAGGCTCCAACGTAGATGTTGCTCAAAAACGTGATGGGATTGCTCCACTCAAATGGCAATATGACAACAAGAATAGTCATAATTGCCACCAACAGTGAAACTATCAAGCCTTTCCAGCTGAACTTCCGATAAATTAGAAAAACCATTAATGGTGCCAAAGCAATACTTTGTGGTTTAGTTAAGATGCCTAGCGTAAAACAAATAATCGCCAATTTTGGTTTGTTGCGGAAAACAAGCATAAGAGAGAGAATTAAAAAGAAAGTGTAAATAGCGTCAAATTGGCCCCATATCGCTGTATTAAAAATTACAGCAGGATTAAAGACATACGCCCCGGTTGCTAAAAGTGCCCATTTGAAGTTTAATCTTTTTTGCACAAAAAGGAAGATGAGACTTGCTGTTGCCATGTCAAAGAGGTTAGGCAGCAACTTCATGACGTACACAAAGAGGTTGTTTCCAATTAGGGATAAACTCTTGGCTAAAGTGCCAAATAGCCAAAAAAAGTAGACGTTAAATGGGGGATAATCACACCAACCGACTACGCTGTAGAAGACACGGATACCGTGTGTTGCCGCGGTGTTAAACCATGCCTGGTAAGTTTGTGTGTCGTTGGAGTAACCTACATTAGAGAAAAAAATAAGCCTGAAGCCAAAAGCTACAAGAAGTATCGACAAAAGGGCAAGTTCATTTTTCCCCAGAGGGTTTTTCATGACTTTTCCGTCTCCGTATGTTCTATTCTTAGATGATTTTTAATAAGTGCCTTGTGTTGGTTTTTACCTAAAGTACGACTGTTGCACTGCCGCTTGGTTATTTGAACAAGCTATGAGTACCGTACTTGTAGTTTGATCCCAACCGATGGAGAGGTATCGATCGTTTATGTGCCAATAGCAGAATCTATCTTTTATTGCCCCTGTGTTGTTCATCATGAAGTTGAACGCAACAAAGAATTCGCACGCATCGTAATGTGTGTCCCACCCTATTCTCCAAGTGAAAAGGTATTCGTTGCCCCGTTCGTAGTAGGTTAATTTGTCTCCGCCCCATCCTGAGGAAGCAGCTTTTGCGTCTTCTATGGAGAGCCATTTGGCTAGCATCACCTGTATAAAGTATTCACCATAACTGTCTGTGCTTATTTGTGTCCAAGTGTTTTCTGCTAAAATCGGAGCTGTAATTTGCTGGGCTGTTTCGTTGACAAAATATTTTTCTGGGTGAAGAATTTGTTCTGTGGTGCTGGGTGGATTTTTGTATGCCTGATTCACTGTTGCCCAACCCCCTTCAGAATATAAGGCAGCGACGTATTTTTTGCCGTAATCATATGGGAAATAGTTAAGATAAGAGATTGTAGTGGGTAAACTTAATTGAAGTTCCTTCAGCAGCGGAGTGCGTATAAGAAACAAAGGCGCCTGGTCCACCACTAAAGTAGCCGTTAAAGTGGTGGCCTGCTGGGTTTTGTTTATGAAAAAATCACCCATGTAGCTGGCGTCTCCTTCAGTTAACGATGCTTGTGCCTTTTCTGCATCAAATGTGGTAACATATGGCAAACGTGGTTGCCAAATATGCGTCAACTCGTGCACAAAGGTGGCTTCGGCGTTTGGCAAATCCCACGGGTTAAAGTTTTCCTTTACAATATAGATTTTTCCGTTCCAGGTTGCTGCGCCCCAATTTCCTGCCCAATCCACATTTGCTTGGTAGAGGCTTTCGTTTTCTGCAATTATGAAAAGCCCTTTGTAAATTTTCTCTTCTCGAAGGATATTCGTCAAATCTTGGTCTGCATAACCTCTTCCCCATGTATCTATGGCCCACTGCTTGGTTATAACTTCGACTTCAACATGTGGCAATGTTGTGTTTCGAATTTCCTCCACTTGCGCTATGGCATTTCTAAGAAGGCGTTGAGCTTGTGCTTTATACTCAGCCATTTCTGAACTGGTTAAAATTTGTGCTGCGCTAAATGCACTTAAAACTGTGACGGCGACAAGACAAGTAACGCCGACGAGGAGTTTACGTTTTGTTTTCGTTTAATTCACCAATTAATCAGAGGGCAAAGTTGGCACTAATTTTAAGGATAGGAAAAAAATAAATCTTGTCGTAGACTCCAGAGTTAAAAATCTCAAAATATTAGTGTGGTGATTGGGAACAAAAAAGACTAAATTTTTATAGGCTGTTCTGTGTATTCAGCGATAGATTGGGATATCTGTGACCGCCAAATCAACCATAACTTTCAATCAATCTCTTGCGCAAGATTACCGTCCGCTTGAATTGGAACAGGAAATCCAAGAGTTTTGGGAGAACAACAATATCCGCGAAAAGCTTGAAAACCGATTAAGCGCAGCCAACAAAGGCAACTTGGGCTACGTGGAGGGTCCCCCAACTCTGAACGGTATTCCTCATATAGGTCACGCCCGTGGGCGAGTTATGAAGGATATACGTTACCGATGGAAAACCATGCAAGGCTATTACATGCCCTTCTGGGCGGGTTGGGACTGCCAAGGTTTACCTGTAGAGCTTGAAGTGGAAAAAATTCTTGGTGTAAAAAATAAACGTGAGCTTCTAGAGCGCGTAGGCATGGAACGCTTCATTGAAGAATGCAAGAAGGCCATCATGCGGTACCACCAAATGTGGTTAGAAGCTGATGAACGGTTGGGCATAGCTATCAACCAGCAGAAAGCCTACTGGACCTACAAGGATGAGTACATTGAACGCGAATGGCAAATTCTCAAACGTGCTTGGGATCAAAATCTACTTGAAGAGGGTTATTATGTGGTGGCTTATTGTCCTGGTTGTCAAACTTCTTTGAGTAGCGCAGAAGTTGGGTATGAGGGTAGTTACAAGGAAGTGGAAGATCCCTCATTGTATTTTAAATTTAAAGTAGCTGATAGCGCCAACGAATTCTTTTTGATTTGGACAACGATGCCTTTTACCATTATCACTGATACAATGTTGGCAGTTCAACCCGGAGCCGAATATGTCAAAGTCCATGTTGGTGGCGAAATCTGGATAATGGTCAAGCAACGTGTCGATGCTGTCATGCAGGAACTTGGCATAAAGAACTACTCAATCAAAGAAATCCTGAAGGGAAAAACTCTAGAAGGCATAAGATATGAATACCCCCTCAAAGACATAATTCCAAAACAAGCTGAACTGGAACTCGAGAATCCTTTGGTGCACTGCGTTATAGGAGAAGATTTTGTAGATATCAACACTGCCACAGGTGTGGTTCATTTGTCCCCCGGCAACGGCGAAGAAGACTTTTGGGCAGCCAAAAAGCGCGGTGTTCCCATCTTTGCGCCCTACGATGACGAAGTTAAATTTACAAAAGATGCAGGTATGTTCCAAGGTGTATTCGCTCGAGATGCCGACATGCGTGTAGTAGATGAACTCCGTAACAGGAATGCTCTTGTCGAAATTAAAAAAACCAAACATGAATATCCCACCTGCTGGCGTAGCCACCACAAACTCGTTTGGTTAGCCCGAAAAGAATACTTTTTACGTACAGACAAGATAAACAGCAAAGTCTTGGAAGCTGCTGAAAAAATTGAATATTTCTTTGACGAACCAAAAAACCGTTTTATATCTTTCCTCAAAGAGGGCAAACCGTGGTGCATCAGCCGTGAACGAGTCTGGGGTACGCCTCTGCCTGTGTGGCTTTGCGAAAAATGTGAGCATAAACGTGTAATCGGTAGCAAAGCTGAACTTCTTGAAGCTGCACAGGAAAAAATCCCTGAAAACTTTGAATTGCACAAGCCATGGGTTGACCGTGTCACTTTGAAATGTGAAAAATGTGGCGGTATTATGCGGCGAGAGGATTACGTGTTGGATACTTGGCACAACAGTGGTGCTTCACCTTTTGCTCGGTTCACTGACGAGGAATTCCAGCAATATGTGCCTGCCGCTTTCTTGACCGAAGGGATTGACCAAACTCGTGGTTGGGCAAATTCACTTTTACTTGAATATGTTATTTTGACAGGTAAAGCAGAAAGTCCCTACAAGGCATTTCTATTTCAAGGTTTGACACAGGATTCCAAAGGCAGAAAAATGAGTAAAAGCTTAGGCAACGTTGTGGAAACCAATAAACTTCTTCAGACCACCAGTGCAGATCTGAGCCGGTTTTACATGATGCGCAAATGCTCTCCCATTGACTTCATGAATTTTGACTTGCAGGAGTTAAGCCGTCGAACCTATCAAGTGCTTTCTACCCTATATCATTTGAGCAGATTCTTTTTGCAGAACGCCGAATTTGACAAGTTCACGCCTGAAAAGTTTAGTTTGGACTGGGCGCTCAAGGAAAATTTGCTAGATAAGCCTGACTATTGGTTGCTCTCTAAATTGCAAAATAAAATTGAGGAGTACACAAGGCAACTGGAAAGCTGTCAGTTCAATGTTGCTGTTGCCATTTTAGAAGATTTTGTTATAGAAACACTAAGCAGACTCTACGTACCTATGATCCGCAAGGAACTGTGGACTGATGAAACTGAAACGAATCAGAGGCGCCAAGCAATCTACACAGTACTTCATTATGCTCTAAAAACTGTCACATTGCTTTTCAATCCAGTTACGCCTCACATAAGCGAAGCTTTATACCAAAAAGTTTACCGTAAACTTGATCCTGAATTGCCTGAATCTGTAAATTTTGAGAAGTGGCCTGAACCTGACCTCTCTTTGCGGGACATAGCTACTGAAGAAACTTTTGATTTACTCTTCAGATGTGTCTCGCTAGTTAATGCTGCAAGACAATCTGCTAAGCTCAAGCGTCGATGGCCGCTGAGCTCCATTATAGTTGTCGCTCCTGAAAAAATAATTAATGCCCTGTCAAGCGTAGAACCAATATTCTTAGAGCTAATTAACATAAAGACCGCGCAATTCACTATCCAAGAGCCGCAACAACCGCTTCAAGGCAAGTGGGTTTCTGCAGTAGACGATAACATAACTGTAATCATAAGTGGCGAACGCGACGATAAGCTGCTCGGCGAGGGGGTAATGCGTGATTTAGCCCGTCGGGTGCAGGCATTACGTAAAGAACTAGGTTACCTGCCAACTGATGTTCTGGAGTCAGTGCGCATAGCTGAACTTGAAGAAGAAAACATTATCCTGCTAAAACCTTACCTTGAAGAGATGGCTGAACTAGTGCGCACTCGAAGAGTCTTCCTGCATAAAACTAAAGTTGAGGTTGAAGCGACTTGGCGTGACTCTGAACTAGACGGCAAGAAAATCTTTATCAGCATCAACTAAACAGGGGGCTGTCACCAAAAACCCTTTTATTCATTCTATGCTTGTCTACTTAAAAATGGAGCACAGGGGGGCCGGTAGATCAGTCTGGTATGATCGCCGCGTTCGCAACGCGGAAGTCGGGGGTTCAAATCCCCCTCGGTCCACTCTAAATGTTGAGAATACTTTTGACTTTTAGAAGTTGGTCTTCTTTTTAATAAAACAAGTTTACTACGGCCCCTTAAATAAAAAAATAACCCTCCAAAATGACTGCTATTAAAAGTGCCAGAAGTATCATGTGCTTTTAAGCTGGTAGGTCGACTGTAAATTTGGTTCCTCTCCCCACTTCACTTTCAAACGTTACTGTTCCACCCAAAGCTTCCACTAACCTTTTCACGACAACCAAGCCTAATCCTTGTCCCTTCGCCTTCGTAGTAATCAAAGGCTTGAAAAGCTTCGTTTTTACGTCATCAGGTATTCCTTGTCCCGTATCTTTAACGTTTAACCGCACTTTATTTCCATCCGCAATCGCCTCTAAAGTTATTTTTCCTCCTCTGGGCATGGCTTGCACAGAATTGCTGAGTAAATTTATCAAAATTCTCTTTACGTAGCCAGCGTCAGTTTTCAGTTTGATAAGACGCTCATCTATGTGTAAATCAACTTCTACGTTGTCAGGAATTTTAACGCTGTCTAATGCTTCCTTAAGTAAGGCATACGTCTCAATCTCTTGGATGAAGGGGTGTAGTGGCCGTGAGTAATCTTTAAGGTCAGAAACTATCTTGTTGATATACTTGACTTGTTCTTCTATTACTTCAAAATTTTTCCTCAGAGTCTCTTTAATCTTGTCATTAGACAACTCTTCCAGTTTCTTTTTTGATAAGTAGATAGAGGCCGTCATGGTCGTCAATGGATTGCGTATATCATGACCCACCATACCTGCTGTGGTACCTATAGCGGTCAATTGTTCCGCCGCTTTTAATTCTTCTATACGTTCCGCCACTATACTCTCCAAATTCTTTGTGTATTGTTCAAGTTCAGTCTGCAACTCTTGACGTTTTGACAAATCTTGGAAACTTTTGCGACGATACAAATGCAGTTGCCAAGCACTGACTATCCCAATCAGGTTGACAAATATTAAGCTAAAAAGCACTGTGAAGATTGTGGTTTTTTCAGAAGACGGGAGAATAACCAAAATAATGCTTGCCTCTCCAATTGTAGTTGCCGTTGCCAGAAAAATTTGAGTTATGAATCAATTATAGATGACCAAGTACAAAACAAATAGTGATATGCTTGCCATTAAAACATGTAAAATAAAGTTTGGTGGTCTTGTTGTATGAATAATTCCGCTTCCAAATAAAATGACAATACTTGTGATTGTAACCAATTTGTCGTAGACAAGGTAATTTTTCACTTTTCCTAAATAAGAAAATGTAAAGCTTAAAAAAACCAGCAAACAAAGCCTCAATAAAACAGTTGCTATAAAGATGCTAGAAAATCCAAGAAATTGGTAATCGTTAAAGATGAACGCAACCATAGGGATTGTAAACAGTAACAGTCCTCTTCTAGTCTGCTTAATGTCAAAACCAAGATAGAACTGCCTGTATTTTTTTTCTTGGTCTTCAGATAACCTAAAAGGTTGCGTTTTTAGCCTCACAGAGGCCACCCTTCACACAGTTATTTTTAATCGATAATCTTATTTATAATTATGTGTTTCAAATTGGTTGGGGGAACAGAATAAACCTCTGAATTATTCGTCTTCATGATAAAATTTTTTATCAAAGCTTGGAGTGCATATACAGTAAAACACTAAATCGGTTTCTCCAATGTTTTGAATTTTCTGGTTTGTGCCCGCTGGAATAACAACCATATCACCCTCTGCTACATCAGCGTCGAGTTCTCCCACCGTAACTCTGCCTTTTCCTTTTATGATTAGATAGATTTCCTGCACTCCTTCTAAATGATGCGTTCTAGTGGTCATTTTAGGTTCAACTCTGGCGCGTGCAATTGAAATGTTTTTGTCGCCAGTTGTGACGCCGTAATTTTCGTAAATAAAGCATTGTTCAGACGTCCAAAACTCCTTTAATGAGTTTGCCCTTACAATTTTTGGCAACATAGTCCACCGCCTCTACGTATTTACTCTTTGAGCACTTGGAATATAAGCTCTGTTTGTTTACAAACCTACAAAGTGTTTACAATAGAAAAAATTGGGTTTTTTGACCTGTTGCTGATAACGCTATTGTTTGTTAGAGTGATGGCGGTGGGGGTGGGATGTAGTTTGGTGCTGGCATTTGGGCGGCGGGTTTCTTTCGTTTTTTCATGACTACAACGACAACGACGACAATGACTACAACCGCAACTACTACGCCTATTATAATAAATAACATTGTTCCACTAAACAACCCGCCTCCACTGATGCTGTTTAGCAAGGACATAACTGCGTTTTCACTCTGGGAGTTAGCGTCATATAGTGCATAGGCATTAATGTAATAGTTATCTTTTATGAAAACCAATTCCAATTCATATGCGTCATAAGTTGAATCATAACCTTTGGCGTATCCTGCTTGGACACCTGCAACCGTCATGATTCCGCTTTCGTCATACATTTTTTCATGATCACGAGAGAATATGTACTCCACTTCGTTCTGTAAGTCTGCGGTGGTGTAGGTTGTTGAAGGTGCCCTTTCGTAATAGATCATAACGCCGTCATAGTTAACGGGGTTCTGGTATTGCAATAGGCCTGCGCCTTGAGAATCATGTTCCGAATCTGCGCTAGGATAGGGTGTTTCGTCAACAAGTTGCCAACCACTTGGAATTGTCACAGATGGTTTTGAGAGGGACTGTGCGGAAGCTAAAGGTATAGCTGCTAAGGCAAAGGTTGCAACAATCAAAATAGCTATAATTTGCTCTTTTTTCATTTATTTTTCTCCTCCTTAATTTCTACTCGAATATGCGAGCGCGTGAAGATAAACCTTTACGATTAACAAAATTCTCGTCTGATCGTGAAATCAGATATGTTTTTCGCTATTAAAATAAAGTTACTTGCAAAAAGAAAGGTGATGAAAGCCTTCTCCTTTCTCATTCCCTTTCTCTGAAAAGAGTTAGTCTTTTATTTGTTTATAAAAGCTTATGCCTAAATCGGAATATTACCAATCTCATTAAAAACGCATATATTTTTCACTCTAAATAATAACCAAGGCGTTTAAGTATGATTTCTCAACAACCCATCACTTTAGTGCCTATTGGTTTTGTTAAGACCGATGCACGAGGCGACGAAGTTAAAGATAAACAACACCTTTCACAGATTGTGGTGCGCAAGAAATTAGCTGAGGCATTGGATGGTATAGAGGGTTTTTCTCATCTTTTTGTACTCTTTTGGCTCAGCGAAATCTCCCTTTCGCAGCGGCAAACTTTGAAGGTGCATCCAAGAGGTAGACGCGATTTACCCTTGGTTGGTGTGTTTGCTGTCCGAACTAATCTACGTCCTAACCCGATTGGCCTAACACTGGTGGAGTTAGTTAAATGTGAAGGCTCTGTCTTGACTGTTCGGGGATTGGATGCATTTGATGGTACACCTATTTTGGACATTAAGCCTTTTGACTTTTGGGATACAGCCACAAACGCTAAGGTTCCTAGTTGGTGGCTCAGACTGCAAGAAAAACGTCCAAGAACGTCAAAGAGCTAAATATTTTTACATTAAGACTCAATGCCATAGCGTTGTTGGACTACTTTTATTATTGTTTCTCTTAGTTTTTCACCTTTTAATCCTGTCATTTTAATTTTTAGTAGTTCTTCAGCAAAATCCAAATCCTCTAAAGTGGTGCGCATCCAGTTCTCAAAATCTCCCCTGCTGAGGTGAAAGTCGAGTGATGCAACATCCGCCTTTTTTATAGCGTCATAAAATTCCTTTACTGATGTAGCACATAAATTTGCAGGTTGATCTAAACCGTTATAAAATTTAAATTCTTTTCCTGTAGCCACATGTTCTATAGCTTTGAGAGTTTGTTTCCCTTTTTCGGTTATTGCGTATCCTCTACCACTTTTCTTGGCAAATCCTGCCTTAACTAATCCATTTACTTGAATCATTGCTTCCGTTGGAGTTAAACCGACAGCAATGGCGAATTCTTTTATGTTTCGACTTCCTGTGACTTTACTCATGGCTCTTAAAATTTTCAATCTTTGCTCCAAAAATTCTCAGCCTCCTTTTACATATCTAAATTTGTTGTCGGCACTTAAATGTGTACTGCTCTTATGAAAATTTGGTAAAAAAAGTTGCTCTTCGATCAATTTTGATCCTGCAGAGAGGTGCAGTCTAAACGAGTACTTAGTCTAAAAGTAAGATGGTCTAAAAGGACATGTATCACGCAAACTAGTTGTATATGTTAACAAAATTAAAATAAGAACAAACAGAAGCTTTCATCAGAGGAGTTATGAACGTTACAATGGGCACTGAAACGCTTCTTCCCTTTGTAAGGGACAAAAGTACAGCCAAAGAACCGCAACCAGAGATAATAGTAGATTGTCGTGAAGCAAATACTGCAACAAAAATTGTTAAGGGTTTAATAGAAAAAGGTGTAACCCTCAAAAGTGAAACTTTAGAAAAAGGCGACTACATACTCAGCGACCAATGCGCAGTGGAACGTAAAACAGTACAAGATTTTGTCTACACCCTTACGCGGAGGTATCTTTTTGAGCAGCTTTTCAAACTCAAAGAGGCATATCCAAAATCGCTCTTGTTAATCGAAGGTTACATGCCTATGATTTACAAATTTAGTCATATCCAACCTGCGGCGGTTTGGGGCGCCATGTTTAATCTGGCAAAAAACGGCGTTGCCATTGTCAACACTTCAAGCTACAAGGAGACTATAGACTTTCTTTATGTAGCTGCGCGACAAGAACAAATAGTCGAAAAGAGGTCGCCGACGGTTCACGCTTTTAAAAAGAATGAAACCTTATCGGAATCTCAAATTTACTTTATTGCGAGTTTACCCAATATAGGCAGAGAGAAAGCAACATCCATTCTCCAGTCATACCAAACGCCTCTTAACGCTCTGATTAATGTTGATGACTGGGCAAAAACCGTTAATGGCCTAGGACCAGTGATAACTAATAAAGTTAAGGCTGTGCTAACTACCCCTCATAACGAACAAAAAACATAGAAATCTCATTTTAAGAGCTCTAAACACTTATAACCAAATTAACCCAGCAACTATTTTATTAGGACATGTATAAGATATAATTCACAATAGCGGTGAATGAATGTAATGAAAGTAATTGTTGTCCAGTTTTCCTTTGGTGTGGTGGCTTTCAACCAACAAAACGAAGTTGTTGCACGTGTGATGTTTCCAAAAAAGCCACAAGCAGCAGCCCGTGCAATAGCAAAACTGGCGGCTGGAAAAATTGATCAAATAACTCCTCTTATTACTCAGTTGCAAAACGCCGGCTATGATACATTTGTTTTTGACAATCAAACCTTGGCAAGTGAGGCCAAGAAAGCCTTAAGCGTATCTATTGAAGTGGTACATCCACAAGATACAGATAAAATTCATGTTCTCCAAGAACAAATAGCCCTTGAAACAGGTTTTGTTAAGGACTCAACTGAACTTAATTTGTGGACACGTAACGTCAGTCTGGAGCTCGCCAAACTTCAAGTTAAAGTTGCCTCAGAAAAACGCGACTTAATTGTAGGCCAAGCTATTCAAACTCTTGACGATTTAGATAGAACGCTGAACCTTTTCATGGGTCGACTACGCGAATGGTATGGTGTGCACTTTCCAGAGCTTGACAGATTAGTTGAAAAGCACGAAACTTATGCACGGTTAGTCATGACCTTGGGTCAAAAAGAAAACTTTACTGCTGAAGCGCTAGAAAAAGAGGGTCTTCCAAAGAGCAAAATCGACCAAATCAGTAATATCGCTCAATCTTCCATGGGCGCAGACATCACAGAGACTGATGTTGCACAGATTCAATTACTAAGTAAAGTCATCTTTGACATGTATAAACTGCGTGAAGATATGGAAAATTACTTGGAGAAAACTATGGATGAAGTTGCGCCAAACACAAAAGTTATTGCAGGTGCACTTTTGGGTGCTCGTTTGATCGCAATTGCGGGCGGTCTAAGAAACCTTGCCATGCGTCCTGCCAGTACTCTACAAGTTTTAGGTGCCGAAAAAGCTCTTTTCCGCTCCATAAAGACAGGTGCAAGACCGCCAAAGCATGGATTAATTTTCCAGCATACTCTGTTACATGATGCAAAACGGTGGCAAAGAGGAAAAATTGCACGTGCTATAGCGGGCAAGCTTTCTATTGCGGTTAGAGCAGATGCTTTTGGGGGAACATATGTGGGAGATTCTCTTAAGGCTTCTTTGGATAGGCGTATTGAAGAAATCCGCCAAAAATATGCTGAGCCGCCACCGCTTAAGGAGAAAACCCCAAAGGAACAAAAAATAAGAGAGTTCAGAGGTGGCCGTAGAGATTTTAGAGGCGAAGGTCGAGATAGGCGTTGGCAAAACGACAAGCGTGGCAACCAAAAGTGGAGACGCCGTAAAGGTGCAGATAAAAGTTAGGCCTCACCCAAAATTTACGGAGATTTATCAAGTTACTCTGGAAGACGGTGCCCATAGGTTAGCTACGCGGAATCTAACTGCAGGTAAAAACGTGTATGGCGAGCGTCTTATTCGTTTTGAAGGTGTAGAATACAGGGTTTGGGATGCTTTCAGAAGTAAACTTGCAGGAGCCATTTTAAAAGGGCTACAAACAGTTCCAATTTTTCCCGGTCATAAAGTTCTGTATTTAGGTGCCGCTTCAGGGACAACCCCCAGTCACATATCAGACATCGTGGGGGAAAAGGGGCATGTGTACTGCGTGGAGTTTGCCCAGCGTTCTCTTCGGGAATTGGTGACTAATGTCTGCGCTTTTCGTTTGAACATGTCACCATTTCTGTCAGATGCACGTATCCCTCAAAAGTACAATATGTTCATTTCAGGTAAAGTAGATGACATTTACTGTGATATTGCGCAGCCCGAACAAGCTAAAGTTTTAGCTGATAACGCTGACTTTTTCCTTAAAACAGGTGGATGGGTAATGTTAGCCGTCAAATCTCAAAGCATTGATGTGACAAGGGTGCCTTCGGAAATTTATCAGCAGGAAGCTATGGTTCTGAAAAAACGCGGTTTTCGGGTTGAGCAGACGGTGGATCTGGAGCCTTATGACAAGGCGCACGCTATGATTGTAGCGCAACGATAGTTATGCTGTTACTTTGCTAAAGTGTTGTTTGTCGAGTTCCTCTTTCGCTTTTGACTGCTTTTGCAGGCTTCCAAGATTTTCGTACACAATCCGGGTAATCATCATGACTTTTCAGCCACTGCACAAGGAAATTCGGCGTTTTTTGGTCAGCTATATATCCTGTACCAAAGTCTCCATATTTTTCTCTGAGTATAGCAATTTCCCTGTCACGTTCCACTTTGGCTACAATTGACGCTGCTGAAACGACGGGGTATGTTTTGTCTGCCTTATGTTCAGCTATTATTCGCGTTTTAAAAACTGATGCTTCTTGGATGTGGTTGGCGAAACGTTCTGCCCACACGTCGGCGGCGTCAACGTAGACAACTTCTGGTTTTAGTCTGTCAACTATTTTTGCCATGGCTTTTGCTTCCAATCTGTTCAGTTTATGCAGTTTTCGTTGACTCTCAACAGCTTGATCAATTTGAGTCGGTGACAATTTTATGACCGCGTGCTTTTCAGCTAAACGTATTATTTCAGGAAACAGCGCTTCACGTTTTTTTGCAGTTAAAAGTTTGCTGTCTTTTACTTCAATCTGTTCCAGCATAGGCATCTTTTCTTGTTTGATAAGTATGCCTGCCACGATGAGGGGACCGATTACACATCCCCTTCCTGCCTCGTCGATGCCTGCAATTAACATGGTCTTTTCCTTTTTGAGGTGTTTTATTAGATTTCAAATTTTTCTATAATTTTGCGCTCTTTTTCTCCGGTTATCTCTGCAAATACATGGAAATACTTTTGAAGAGCTGAATTTTCTATTCTCGGCTTCAGTAGCTCGTCGATTTGGAAGACCCCCGCGGAGTTTGACATTGTTATTTTGATTGTTATGGGTTTTGTGCCATTTTCTATAACTTCAACTTTTTCAATTGAGAGGGCAGAAACTGCGTGGATGTCAATTTTTCCTGCCTTAAAGGGTATTCTTGCTCGTCCCGCTTCCATGTCCAGTGCATCGGCTATGCCTACGATGCCTGCCTCTACGGTTAAGGGTCTGTTTGTGGGTATGTGGGGGTGTTCATGCGCGACAACGGCGTGTAGCACTTCGGATGTTATTATTGCTTTTTCATCTGTAGCGTAAACTGGGTTGAGGCATCTTTCGAGGAATTCTAGGGCGATTAAACCACTGTAGATTTCGTGGTGATGCCTCATAACGACCATGCCTAAATCGTGAAATATAGACCCTAAAACTACCACGACTTCAGAGTCCTCGTTTTTCATACCATAATTTGTTACTATACTTGGTTTGACACCCTTCTCTATGAGCATACGTAGAAGTTTCAGAGAAAGGTTCGCTACAATTTTTACATGGGTTGGCCCGTGATCTGTATAGCCCATTCGGTCGATAGCCATAACGTTGCTGCATCGCCAGTAAGTGTGCAGTTTAGTGTCCTTTTTGATTTGTTCCATGACTTGTTGAAGTTTAGGATTTCCTTTGTAGGGTATATTGAAAACGTACGACACTATGATTCTACCTTTGACTTGTAAGAGGTATCGTTTGTAGACATTTAAAACCTTACTCTTATGTTAAGTACTGCTCTCGCTCTTTATGATCCTTTATAGGCGACTTCTCATTGTGCAGCTTTATAGGTTGATTATTAAACGTTAAAAATCATGTTTTTTGAGCTCTGAAATGACGAATTTTAAATGAACATACTTTTAAGGAAGTTTTTGTACTCTCTTCACAAATATACATAGAGATGTTGTAATGGGAAAGAAAAAAGTACTCAGTGAAGGTGAACTCCATGAGATGGTTTATCCTTCGCAGGGTGACACTTTAGGTGTGGTCGTAAAGCTACTTGGATTTGACCGCATCTTGGTTAAATGTCAAGATGGACATGAGAGGTTGTGTCGTATCCGAGGCAAAATGAAACGCCGTGTCTGGATACGTGAGGGTGATGTTGTACTGGTTTCTCCTTGGGACTTTCAAAGTGACGCACGTGGAGATGTTATGTGGCGTTACACACAAGCGCAGGCTGATATGCTGCGTAAAAAGGGCTATCTTACAATTTAGCTGGTTCTGTTTTTTCAATAGGTGATACCTTTGTATAATCTGATTAGCTGAAAAACACTTTGGGTATGAAAATGTTTTATGTTTCTTTTTACTGGTAGGTTCTTGATTACATGTCACGAAAGGTGAGAGAGCGGCTAGCATATCGCGAGAAACAAGTTGAAAGACGCGACAAAATGCTTATCCACGACCTCAAAACAGAACGGGCTACAATGGAAGAGGTGTTTGACCAAGCGACACTTTTAGTTCTTTACCGTTTTCTAAACAGTGGCGTTATTAACGAAGTTAATGGTGTTATAAGTTCAGGCAAAGAAGCTAGGGTTTACTGGGCTAAAAATAAGCAAGGTGAAGACCTAGCGGTGAAAATTTATCTCACATCATCTGCTGATTTCAAGCGGGGTATGATTAAGTATATTGAAGGCGACCAGAGGTTTAAAGGAGTTAAACGTGATACTAAATCTTTGATTTCTGCATGGGCGCAAAAAGAATTTAAAAATTTGGAGCAAGCAGCGAACGCAAAAGTGCGTGTGCCCAAACCTGTAGCAGTAGACGGTAACGTGCTCATTATGGAGTTTATCGGGAAGGCTGGTGTTAGTGCGCCTTCACTGAAAGAGCAACCACCAGAAAATGCGGAGAAAGTTTATAACCAATTGCTTTGTTACATGGAGCGACTTTATCGTAAAGCTGAATTGGTTCACGGTGATTTAAGCGAATATAACTTGATTATTTGGAAGGGTAATCTTGTTATGTTTGACATGTCGCAGTCCGTGCCTATCACGCATCCACTGGCACGGTTTTTATTGAACAGAGATATCACGAATGTGAATAGGTTTTTTAGTCGTTTAGGTGTTAAAGTTCTTTCAAACGAGGAAGTTTACAGGAAGGTTGCTGGTTAAAATGGTTAAACCAAGCGCGTTTGTGCGGATTCCAAAAGAGCGTATTGGGGTGCTGGTTGGTTCTGAGGGCAAAGTGAAACGCAGTATAGAAGAACACTTACATGTTGAGCTACGTGTAGAAAGTGAAGATGGCGGAGTAGAGATAAAGCTTAGTGAAAAAGCACCAGACCCGTCTTTGCTCTTTAAAGCTAAAGATGTGGTGACTGCAATTGGTCGAGGTTTTCCTCCTGAAAACGCTTTTCGTATTTTAAGCAATGAAGATACAGTGTTTGATTTTGTTGATTTGCGTGCCATTTTTGGTAGGTCAGAATCAGATATTAAACGTGTTAAAGGGCGAATCATAGGTATGAACGGAAAAACCCGAAAAACAATAGAGGAATTGACAGAGGCAGATGTGGTGGTTTACGGTCATACCGTCGGCTTAATCGGTACATTTGAACAGGTGGATGCTGCCCGAAACGCTATACAGATGCTCATCCAAGGAAGCCAACATCATACTGTATACGCTTTTTTGCAGAAGAAACGTCGTGAACTGAAAAAGCAAGCGCTAGAACTTTGGGAGAGAACCGAAGAAGAAAAATAGCTTCTTTTTGTCTTGTTTGAGTAAGATTAATTGTTGCAAGATTTTTATGTATATGTCTTGTTTTTGTGCTATTTGGTTCGTTCAGTTTCTGTTTATTCTTAGTTTTTTGTGTCTTTGCTGCTTTCAGCCTTTATGACAATGCATATCTACCCGACTAAGTATTACTATTAAAATGAGAAACTCGTGGTGGAGTGAATTTGCACTAGTTTCTACAACGAGGCGAAGACATAGCAGTGAAGTACTCGTACTTACTTTTTGCGATTATTCTTTTGATAACTGTTGTAACTAGCGTGTTTCTCATTCCTTCCAATTTGGCCAATAAAAATGTAGAACCTGAATTTTTTGTCGGCGTCAGTTTTTGTGGAAACACTACAACACAAGCCAAGTTACTCGTAGATAGAACTAAAGAATACGTGAACCTCTTTGTTTTGCAGTCCTTTCCAATAAGCAGGAATGAAAGCGCTATCTACGAAATATGTGATTACGCAGTGGCCCAAGGGTTAAACATAATTATTAACTTGGGTACCTACGACAAGGAAACATGGGATTGGCACTATGAAATTTTCTTAAATGGCAAAACACGATGGGGCAACCAGTTCAAGGGCGTATATTATGACGATGAACCAGGAGGTGTACAATTAGATTACAATTGGTCAGCTTATTTTGCCAACGAAACAAATCGAGCCTTCTTTGAGAGAATTTTGAATAACCCGAATATGACCCATATGCCTCCGCTGGTACAAATGTACGCTAAAATTGAATCTGCCCGCGTCAATGGCACTGCGCCTCAAGATTACGAGTTAGAAGCGAAAACCTTTAACTATTTTTATCGGGAATATTCCGCTTTCAAAAACATGAGTCGCGCAGGCATCAAAACATTCACCTCTGATTATGCTCTGTTCTGGTGGGACTATCTTGTGGGATATGATGTTATTTTAGCACAGTTGGGTTGGAACAACAGTTACATCAAAGACATCACTTTCATAAGAGGAGCCGCTAGGTTGCAAAACAAGGAGTGGGGCGCCATAATAACTTGGAAGTACGATGAGCAACCTTATCTTGACAGCGGTGTAGAATTATACAATCAGATGCTTACTGCATATCAGGCAGGCGCAAAATACGTAGTAGTATTTAACTATCCCCCAACTGGCGATAACCCCTATGGGGGAGCTATGACCGACGAACATTTTGCAGCACTCGAAAAATTTTCTAATGATGTTATGTCGACTTCAGCAATGCGTGTTACCTCTGATGAAAGCCAAGCCGAAGCTGTTTTAGTTTTGCCACACAACTATGCATGGGGGATGAGAAAGCCTGATGATCGAATTTGGGGTTACTGGGGACCTGACGAGAAATCCCCTCAAATCTGGAATATCACAACTAGGCTCTTGTTGCAATATCGCTTAAGGTTAGATATAGTTTATGATGACGCTGCGTTTCCAGTTGAAGGTAAATATCAACATATATACTACTGGAACAGTACTCTTCCGCAGAAATAGAAGATAGTTAATTCTCTGTAAATCATTTGTGAGCTCGCTTTTTAAACAAATAAACAGTTGCTGCTACAATCACCAATAAGCTTATCCCGCCTGCAACAAAGAGCTCCGTTTGTAATGTGGCGGCGTGTTCTGCAATTTCCGTGGGAACGGGTGAGCTTTGTTGGTTAATTGACCAAATACGCATGTCGGGGTCGCATAAGTTAGACACATACATGCATCCCACGGTTATGATTTCTACAGTTCCATCTTTGTCAATGTCTCCTGAGGCTACATTCCATGCACAGACACCTTCACCTATGGTCCAGTCAACGTTGTGTTCTAACGTGATTTTGCTTCCGTTCCAGCTCCAAACTCTCAGTTGTGCCATCTCTGAAGTTGTGTTTTCCGCGAAGCTTGTTTGCCCGGCAGTTACCCCGCTGGTTACGATTTCTATGTTTCCATCTTTATCTACGTCGTTTAACGTGATTGCCTTAACTTCAGTTATGTATTCACTTGTCCACTCTTGGTTTGCTTCCAACATTATAGTTTGTCCAGTTAAATTCCAAATGCGGAGTTGCCCATTGACTTTTTCGCCGTCGTAAGTAAATCCTCCTGTGACAATCTCTGTTATTCCGTCTCCATCAACATCTCCTACTTTAACATTGTTAACCACGGTGTTTCCTTGAACTCCACCTGCACTGGTTAACGCGTAAATGTTTGGTTGTGTTTGCCATTCTTGATTTGCCAGTAAAGTAAACTCGGAGCCGTTCCATTGCCAAATGCAAATTTGCCCTGAACTATTGGATAACTCTCGACTGTAACCTGAGGTGATTATTTCAATTTTTCCATCCTTGTTTACGTCCGCGGCTACTACGCTGTTGGCGCTGGAAGCGTTGCCACTACGCCATTCAGTGTTTTTCAGAAGGTTTAGTTCAGTGTTGTTCCATTGCCAGGCTCGTAGTTCCGCATTGGTCTGGTTTGTTTCGGAATAGAAGTTTCTGCCTACTGTGAAGATTTCTGGTTTCCCATCGTTATCCGCGTCAATTATAACCGATCCACTGACGCTACTTGTTCCTTGTGTGATGTTCCATTCTTTGCTTGTTAACAAACATAGTTCGTTTCCATCCCAACGCCACATTCTGAGTTGTGCATAAAAGCCCGACTGGTTGACCATTCGCCCTCCAGTTAAAAGGTTAAGTTTACCATCTACGTTGGCGTCTCCCGAGGTAATACAGACTATAGCTGCCGAGTCTTGGTTACTTGGCCATTTGTAGCTGGTTTCAAGCGTAAGGTTTTGTCCGTTCCAATTCCAGATTTTCAGCGGTGCGGATGCTTGAACTCGTGTTTCGTTTTCAATGTTGTAGGTGTATCCGCCTGTGATTATCTCGATGGTTCCATCAGCATCTAAATCTGCAAGGTGAATATTCTGTGTTGCGAAAATGCAGGTTCCGCCGGACATGTACGTGTCCCAATGCTGTTCATGCTCAACTATAAGGGAACCCGTTTGCTGAGCGAGTAAAAACGGTGTTGTAACTGCTGCAAAAATGGCTGTAAATGCCACAAAAATGAAGAATGATAGTTTTTTCATTCTTATTCTTTTCCTATTCTATACTTGATTTGCCCTGTTTACATAAAAACTCTTTGGCAAATTGACGACAGCGGCTGAGCATTCTGATGTAATAATTATTCCCGTATGTGTCCTCTGCCTAAAATGAAATACTTTGTTGTAGTCAAGTGCTGGATGCTCATTGGACCTCGTGCGTGTAACTTCTGTGTGCTGATGCCTATTTCAGCGCCTAGCCCAAATTGGTTGCCGTCTGTAAACCGTGTGGAAGCGTTCCAGTAAACTGCTGCAGAGTCCACTTCCCTTATGAAACGTAATGCTTTGTCAAAGTTAATCGTTAAGATGGAGTCGGAGTGTTTTGTTCCATACTTGTTAATATGTTCAATGGCCTCATCTATGTTTTTAACTACCTTCACCCCGATTATTAAATCAAGAAATTCTGTGTACCAGTCTTCTTCAGTGGCAGGGTTTACGTCAGGAACTATTTTTCGTGTTTGTTCACAACCTCTAACCTCAACGTTTTGTGCTCGAAGTGCAGTAATTATTTTTGGCAGAAACTTTTCTGCGATGTTGCTGTGAACTAAAAGCTTCTCTGCGGCGTTGCAGGTTCCTGGTCTTTGGCATTTAGCATTTATTATTATAGGGACTGCTTTGGTTAAGTCTGCATCTTCTTCTACGTAGATGTGACAGTTGCCTGTTCCCGTTTCGATGACTGGTATACGTGAGTTTTCAATAGTTGCTTTAATGAGGTCGGCGCCGCCGCGAGGAATAAGGGCATCAACGTAGTCGCGCATGCGCATGAATTCTTCAACTACCGCGCGGTCAGGTGAGTTTACAACCTGAATTGCATCTATGGGTACTCCGGTGTCAATTAATGCTTCGCGGAGCACTTCACCAATGGTGACATTGCTGTTCAGAGCGTCTGAGCCACCTCTCAGGATGACTGCGTTACCTGATTTTATGCAAATTCCTGCGGCATCTGATGTCACGTCAGGTCTAGACTCGTAAATTACGCCCACGACACCCAGCGGAACTCGTATCTGCCCTATAATTAAGCCATTAGGTCGGGTCCAGGTTCGCTCGATGGCGCCAACAGGGTCTGTTAATGTAGCTACTTCACGGAGGCAACGTGCCATGTTGGCAATTTTCTTTTTGTCTAGTGCTAAGCGATCCAGTAAGGCTGGTTTTATCCCTCTGTCTTTGGCGGCTTCCGTGTCTTTTGTGTTTGCTGACAAAATTCTTTCGGTATTTGTTTCCAACGCGTCAGCCATACGGCACAAGGCAGCATTTTTTGTTTCGGAGGAGAGTTTTGCTACTTCATATGAGGTGGCTTTTGCTTTCTTACAAATTTCAAGGATGGTGCACATTTTTATCCCTCAATTAAATGTATGCTTTTATGTTCGATGACTTCTTTTGGGCAGTTGACACCCAGTTTCTTTTTCACTTCAGTAACTTTTAACCCTTTAACAAGGTTTAATTCACCGCTGGACATATTGGGGTTTCCTTTAGCGAATTCCACGCCTGCTTCATCTACTAGAGCGACTACATCGCAGGCTTTGAAGTGCCCAACAACTTTTGTTACTCCAACAGGTAGCAGGCTAGAGCCTTTGAGAATGGCTTTTTTTGCTCCTTCGTTCACGTGGATTTCTCCTTTTATAGCTGCTCCGTAGGCTATCCATCGTTTGCGGGCTTTCATGCGTCGTTGGGGTTTAAAGTAGGTGCCTACTTCTTTGCCTGATAAGATGTCAACTATAACGTTTTCTCGGCGGCTGTTTGCAATTATCAGCGGTATACCGCAACTGGTTGCAATTTCTGCAGCTCTAATCTTGCTTTGGATGCCGCCTCTGCCCAGTTTACTTTTTCCGTTCAAAGAGTTTTTCAAATCTGTTGTTATGTTCTCCACGGTTCTAATTATTACGGCTTTAGGATCAGACGGATCAGTTGTGTATAAGCCATCTACATCTGATAAAATTATGACAAGGTCAGCTCCTATAGCGTTAGCTACAAGCACCGATAATATATCGTTATCACTAAAATTTACCTTGTAGCCTTCAGTGATAGGCATGAGTTCATCTACGCTGGTTACATCGTTCTCGTTAATTATGGGGATCACATTTAACTTCAAGAGCATCTTCAAAACGTTGCAGGTATGAACATATGCAGCTCGGTTCGATAGGTCTTCAGCAGTGAGCAGAATTTGTGCAACTTTTAATTCGTGACGTTTGAAGATTTCTCGGTATTTCGCCATAAGCACACTTTGTCCCGTTGCCGCAGCAGCCTGCTGGAAAACGACGTCTTTTGGTTTTCCTGCTTTTCCTAATTCTGCTATGCCGGCGGCTACAGCCCCTGAAGTTACAAAGACAATTTTATCTCCTTGTTTTGTGGCAGCTGCTATCTGCGCAGATAGTTTTTCCATTTCTTCATCGTCAAGTTTTCCTTCTGCTGTGGTTATGCCGCTGGTTCCAACTTTAACCACGACTAATCTGTTAGGCATAAGTACCCCTGAGTTACCAACCGTAGATGTTACTTGGAGATATGTTCAACTTACTTAAAAAGAAATCCCGAAAAAGTATCAGTTGGCAAAAGGTTCAGCGATAAAAAAGTAACGTTTTATCTAATTTTTCACTCAGAGAAAACATATATACTACTCTATAAGTGTGGATGTATAAACTTGGGTTGCTAATAATATGTCACAACAGCCTCAGTCAGTTTTCAACCTGACAACTTTTAATTCGCCAATAATTTTTTGGATAGCTCCAATTGCAGGCATTGCCGCTATAATTGCTTCTTTAATTATAATGCGCAAAATCAGCAAAATGAGCACTGGTTCACCTAAAGCTGTCCAGGTTGCAGATGCCATAAGGATAGGCGCATACGCTTTCCTTAAACGGCAATACAAAACCATCGCTATTATTACAGCGGTGCTTTCTGTTCTTATAACATTTGGGCTTGGGGTTGCCACCGCCGTCGCCTTTGTAATTGGGGCGGTTGCATCTCTTGTTGCAGGATACATAGCTATGGACAACGCAACTAAAGCCAACATCCGTACAGTGGCTGCTGCTAAAGAAAGTGCTGAAAAAGCGCTTAAAACTGCCTTCTACGGGGGCGCAACAATGGGTCTTGCAGTTGTTGGGCTTTCTTTGTTGGGGGTGAGTGTGCTGTTTTTGTTCTACAATGGGTACGATGCCTTGTTCGGTAATTATTCAGTTACGGATGCGGCTATAATAGGACGGAATGCTGCAAGTGCAATCGTAGGCATGGGTTTCGGTGCCTCGCTTATAGCTTTATTTGCTCAGTTGGGTGGTGGGATTTTTACTAAGGCTGCAGACATTGGCGCTGATATTGTGGGTAAAGTTGAGACAGGTATACCTGAAGATGATCCAAGGAACCCTGCGGCTATTGCTGATAACGTTGGTGACAACGTGGGTGATTCTGCAGGTAGAGGTGCAGACTTGTTTGAGTCTGCCACAGGTGAAAACATAGGAGGCATGATAATCGGGGGGCTCATAAGTGCCGCAACAGGCAACCTCGTTTTTCTCATCTTTCCTCTTATTGCACGGGCGCTAGGGATTTTTGCCACCTTTGTGGGGATGCCCTTTGTTAAACTAGGCAAAAACGATGCAAAAAACCCAATGCGAGGGCTCAGAAAGGGGCTCATGGTGACAACAATTGTTTCAGCTGCGCTGTTTTTTGTAGCCACCATTTTCCTGCTTGGCAACATCTATCTGTACCTATGTTTGCTGTCAGGTTTAGTTGCCAGCATACTTGTGGACTACATAACTGATTACTATACAGGACGTGACAGAGGACCTGTGAAGAAAATTGCCAAAGCCAGTGAAACAGGCAGCGCAACCAATATAATTACAGGTTTTGCAGTAGGCTTAGAAACTGCTGCCCTTCCTATAGTCTCATTAGCCGGCGCCCTAATTGTTTCCTATTACTTAGGATCTCTGTTTGGGGCAGCAACACCTGGAGTTGGCGCATTTATGGGTGGAATATACGGCACCACCCTAGCAACTATGGGTATGCTAGCTGTAATGGGCATGGTTTTAGCCTTAGATGGATTTGGACCTATAGCCGATAATGCTGCAGGAATAGCTGAAATGTCTGGAGAAAAGGGTGCCGAAGAAACAATGGATGCACTTGATGCGGTAGGTAACACCACGAAGGCTCTAACAAAGGGTTTTGCTCTTGGTTCAGCGTTGCTTGCGGCTCAGTTGTTGTTCCAAACGTATGCTGAGGAAGTCAAGATGCACTTTGGATTTGGCACGTTTAACATTGATATTTCTAATCCTGCTGTTCTGGTTGCGGCTTTTATAGGAGGAATGTTGCCTTTTCTCTTTTCTGCCCAAGCCATCAGCGCAGTGGGTAAAGCTGCAGGCGAAATGGTTGCTGAAGTTCGTCGTCAATTCCGAGATATCCCTGGAATTTTGAAGGGTACTGATAAACCTCAGTATGATAAAACCGTGGATATAAGCACGAAAGCTGCATTAAAAGGCATGGTTCTTCCAGGAGTGGTTGTTGTCGTTGTGCCCTTGGTTGTTGGGATTCTTTTGGGGCCTATAGCGGTGGGTGCACTTGTTGTGGGTTGCACTTTGACTGCGATTCCGCTTGCTTTGTTGATGAATACTGGTGGAGGTGCATGGGACAATGCAAAGAAGCACATTGAAGCAGGCAACTTTGGTGGCAAAAACTCTCCTGCTCATCATGCATCGGTGGTTGGCGATACTGTAGGTGACCCTATGAAGGACACGGCAGGACCTAGTTTGCATGTTTTAATCAAGTTGCTTAGCACATTATCTATCGTTTTTATACCGCTGTTCATAAACCTGCTACATTTAATTTAACAGGTCGATGCCCAACAATTAACCTAAGGACCTTTTTCTTCCTCTTCAGAAATAGCTGCTTCTTTTTTAATCTCCTCAGCCATTTTTTTGCCTAAGTCGGTTAAACAATAAATTTTGTAGGTATTTCGGCCATTTCTTGAAATTCGGATATCTTCACGTAGAAGTTGTGCGTCACGTAATAGCTCACAATTTTTGAGGTCCGAAGAGGGCATGATCATGCCTTCACTGGACTCTAAGTACCAGATACAGTGGTCTTTGTTGTCAAGTGCTGCAAGAAGGTATTTTTTAAAGACGCCTACTCTGCCTTGAATGTACTCTGAAAGGTAGTTCCCCAATTTTGTGGACATTCTGATCAATTCATGTTTGGGCATAAAGGGCATTTAAGGCTTTCCAAATCAATCTTTTTAATAGGAAAAGCTATTTTTTCGCGAGTACATTTTTTACCTCAGACCTTATTGAATAGCTAATTGAGATGTAAAACTGTGAAAATTATTGAAAAAAACATTCAGCAAGGATACGTGAAAGTCATTCCTGACTCTTCGGATGATCTATGGCACCTTTCAAACGTAATCTATGCAGGTGACGAAGTTTACGCTTACTCCTCACGAGCGGTAAAATCTGATACTGAAGCCTCTCGACCAAAAAGTGGAGAACGCGTCTCAGTTTTCATGGGCGTTATCGTTGAATCAATAGTTTGGGATAAGTTTCTGGCTAGGTTGCGCGTTCACGGCGTCATTTGCCATGCCCCTGACATAATTCCCAAAGGAGCTCACCACACCATAAACGTGGCGCTAAATCAAGCTGTAACTATTGTGAAGAAAGAGTGGCCTAAACATCTGCTGGATCGCTTGCAGAAGGCAAGTGAAGCAGAGAAATCATTGCTGATAATTGCCATCGATGACGAAGGTTATGCGATAGCGGAAACCAAGCAGTACGGTGTGGAAGTTCGGGTGGAGGAGCGTGTAAAGTTGCCTGGCAAAAAAGAAGCAGAGAAACGAAGTGGTGCAATGAATGAGTATTTCAAACGTGCGCTAAACAGTTTAGTCACACTTTGGGCTCCTAACCGTAACGCCGTTGTCGTTGTTGGTGTTGGGTTTATAAAAAATGAGTTTGCCACTTATGTTGCAGCTCAAGCCAGAGATGTTGCATCATCCATCGCGGATGTTAAGAGTGTTAACAACGGTGGTGTAAGTGGCATATATGAGGCACTTCGCTCCGGGGTTTTGTTAAAAACTACCAGACAAATGCGCATACTCGAAGAGACTGAAGTTATAGAGGAAGTTATGAAGCGGTTGGGTAAGGGAGACGCTAAAGTATCTTACGGAATCAAATCCATAGAGACCGCGGTGACAATTGGTTCGGTGGAAAAACTTTTAGTGGCGGATTCAATGTTGCGTGATGCGGAGAGGGATCAACGGTTGAAATTGGAGAAACTTATGCAGCAAGTGGAACAATGTAATGGCGCAGTTACTGTTATAAGTACAGAACATGAGGCAGGTGCTAAACTTCTTGCGTTGGGTGGAATTGCTGCTCTTCTTCGTTTCCCCTCTTATTGTTCAGATTAGGTTTGTCAAAATTGTAAATCACGTTAGTTTGTCTATAAAAAGAAACTTGATAATATACCCTTTATATACCCCTTTATATATAGGTTAAAGGTACACGGGAATCTAAATGAGCAAACGAAAACCGTTAATCTCGATTCAAAACATTGTAGCTTCTGTATCGTTGAACCAGAAAATTGATCTGCAAAAGATTGTCGAGAAATTCCCCCAAACTGAATACAACCCTAGTGTTTTTCCTGGTTTAGTTTTCCGCCTAAAAAAACCAAAAACAGCAACACTCATTTTTGGCACAGGAAAAATGGTGTGTACTGGAGCAAAATCTGAAAAAGAATCACGTAGCGCTGTGGAAAAAGTCGTCAAAGAACTCCGAGGGCAAGGCATACAAATTACCGAGAAGCCAGTTGTGAACATCCAGAACATTGTTGCATCTGCCGAGTTAGGCGGTGAAATTGATCTTGAAAGTCTCGTTTACAAGCTTGGCAGAGTCATGTATGAACCCGAGCAGTTTCCAGGAGCGGTCTATCGCATGGACGATCCACAGGTGGTGTTCTTGATTTTTAGTGCTGGAAAACTAGTTTGTGTAGGCGCCAAAAAGGAAGAGCAGGTTTACGCCGCGGTCGATAAAATCCAGAAAATTCTTGAAGACAAAGCTCTCATATATTATTCAGATTGACCTATATGGCTTTCCGCTTTTAAGCGGAACTTTTTATTCTTCTGCGAACTGCAGGATTTGTATCTGATAGTTTTTTCAGAATCATTTCAAAGTTTTCGTGGGATTGTAGTTCCCTTTTTATGAAGGTTCCAGTTCTACCAACGGTGTCTCTTCTGCGTAAAGTATGAGTGCGATCTAAAACTGTCTCCACCGATATATCCAATATTTTGGCGGTGGCGTCTTCTTTTCCAATTATGCTGCTTTCTTCGTGGCCTGTTTTTGTAGGTTTAATAAGCATGAGTCTTTTGTCCACACCTTTTACTCTCAGGTTTTGTTTTAATTGCGGCAGCGTAACTTCGCCGCTGAATTTGTAGAATTCCCGTTCCACCTTGCGCATCTGCATAAGGGGAAAAGACACTGTGGTTTTTTCGTCAAGCTCTATGTATGCTTTCATGGCATATAGCGGTGTGGCTTGAACTACAAATCTGTTTGCAACTTTTATGTTAGCAGCTTCCAGTGCTGTTTCAATCTGGAAAGAACTGGGTGGGTCAACCACGAAAATGTCTACGTCGCTGGTTTTTGTTGCATCTCCACGGGCGATGCTTCCGTGCACAATAGTTTGTAGATGAAATTTTTCAAGTATAGACATTATTTTAGTAGCTTTTTCCCTATGTGTCTGCAGTATGTTCCACCTGTTTTTGTCGTAGACTACTTTAGTTGTGTCTTGGTGCATCTCGACTTTCTTGGTCAATTTAGTTTGCACTTGGGAATAGAGTTTGATTGAGTAATTATTAAACATTCGAGTTTGACTGAAGTTTTTAACTTGCCAGCCAATTTCGGGATTTGAAAAGTGTTTTTCCTGCAAACTGCAATTTTAAGCAGTCGGGGTAAGGACACATTTCTACGCACCGCAAACAAAGTGTGCACATAGAAGTGGAGATATCGCCGCCTTTTTTCTCGTACACTTCAGTAACTTGAACGGGGCACACTCTTTTACAGATTCCACATTTAGTGCATTTTTCTTCGTTTTTGTTTAGGCGGAGAAGAGGTATTTTTCGTAATAGCCTGAATCTGTTGACTACAGCAATTGAAACTCCAGTAGGGCAAAATCGGCACCAGAAACGTCTTACTTTAAACGACGTCATCAAAGTGAGGACAACAAACGTGACGGCGAAAAATAAACCAATTTCCTTTCCGCCTGTGGTAGCCATTATTTCTCCAACATATGGGTAACTTAGGCTTACATTCCCTAACTCTAAAAGAGCCCCAAAAGGTGGGATCCATGGTATAATCAATGTTTCCAGAGGTGCCAGCAGAATGGTTAAGGGTCTAAAGGCTCCTCGAAGCCATATAAACTCGGAGAGATGAATAAGTGACTTGCTCTCAAACAAAAAAGGCGGAGCAACAAATGTTAAGAGGCTTAGAGCAATTATATACCTCAGTTTATGTAATATTCCGTTCAGTTTTTCTGGCAAAATCCAGTGGGCTATCTTTAATTTTCTACGTAGAAGCGAAATTAAGTCCATGTACAGCCCAAAGGGGCAAATCCACCCACAGAAGACTCTGCCCAAAATAAGTGGAGCACCAATTATAAGAATTACAAGTAAACCTTTCCAAACTTCAATTAGTGATAAGTAGAAAATTACAATTAAAAACAGCAGTTGCGCCAATACTCTGAGATAACTAAGTTGTTTTGTTTTGTCTTTTATCCAGGTGAGAATTATGCTCATCGTTATCGACTATTAGTTTTAGATATGGGTTTTCTGTCATAAACAGCTACCGTTTTGGAGCAAACGAAAGTGTGCTTTTGTGTTTTTAGACAAACTGTTGTTTTTTAAGTTTTAGGTGTTTGATTTAAAACTTGGTTTCATTATAGAATTGCTTATTAGTGCTCCTTCAATGAGGAGTATTTACCGTGAATGCTTTATGAGTCCAAACGCGGCAAAATGTACCGCATGTAAACGTAGAGCCGCCTTCTTTCAACGAATCTATAGTGGGGAAAAGCTCTGTAAACAATGTTTTTCTGCGTCCATAGAAAATAAGGTGCGAGCTACCATAACACGGTACAAAATGCTCAATTATAATGACACCATAGCTATCGCAGTTTCAGGTGGCAAAGACAGCATCAGTCTGCTGCATGTTCTCGCAGGTATGGAGCGTAAATTTCCAAGGGCCTCTCTTTTTACTGTTACAGTTGATGAGGGCATCAGAGGCTATCGCGATGAAGCCCTCAATATAGCGGTTAAAACCTGCCAAGACCTCGGCATAAAAAATCACGTGGTTTCTTTTAAGGCACTTTATGGCTTCACTTTGGATGAAATGGTTTTGCGTATGCGAGAACGTAAGAGTGCGTTGACACCTTGTGCTTTTTGTGGCGTACTGCGAAGAAAAGCTCTCAATGTAGGGGCGTTGGCTGTGGGCGCAAGTAAAATTGCCACTGCTCACACGTTGGACGATGAAGTGCAAACTTCACTTTTAAATATTTTTCATGGGGATGTGTCTCGTTTGGCTTCAGAGAAACCCGTAACTGATCAGGTGCATCCGTTGTTGGTGCAGAAGGTTAAGCCGTTTTGTGAAATCCCAGAAAAAGAAAGCGCCCTTTACGCTTATATTAAGGGTTTAGATTTTCAAAGTACGCCTTGCCCCTATGCCTCAGAAGCTATGCGTAATGACATTCGTTTGTTGCTGAACCAGATGGAGGAGCGTCATGCAGGAACCAAATTTACTGTTTTTAAATCCATAGAAAAGCTACGGCCTGTCTTAAGCAGCATCATAGAAAAAAGCGAATTTAAAGAATGTAAACAATGTGGTTCCCCATCGGTGGGGGATCTGTGTATGGCTTGCCAACTACTAAACCAGATACTCTAAGCTCGGTTTTTCACTTTTACCTACCTCTCTCCCCTTAGCTGTACGGTCGTTCTGGAGATACTTTAAAAGCACCGGAAAGACGTAGCTGGTTTGAAGTAAAAAGTGGAGGACCTCAAAGGTAATGTCGCAGAATCTAATTGTTCAAACTAAACCTAAACAACAAGAACAAACGGCACTGTTTTCGTTGAACATAGCGAGCGTAGCCGATTTATTCCCAGGTTTTTCACTGGGTGACTTTGCAGTAATTCACAGTGCACAATCTTGCGCGACAATAACATCTTTACTTTGTGTTAGAGCTCAACGTAAAAGCAACTCAAACAGCAACGTCCTATTTATCGATGGAGGAAATACCTACAATTCTGCCCTTATAGCTCGCTTTGCTATTATCCACCGTCTTGACCCTGAGCAAACTTTAAAGCGGATAAGCGTCCAAAGAGTCTTCACAGCTTATGAGTTAACCATGCTCGTTATGGAGCGTTTGGAAGAGTTAGTCCAAAGGTTCAGCGCCAAACTTGTCGTAATATCAGATATTGCAGGTTTATTTTTAGACGAGCAAATTCCTGAAGAAGAAGCGCGAAGTATTTTTAACCAACTATTATTCTACTTGCAAAGTTTTGCGAAAGAACATAAAGTCCTCATAGTCACCACTTATATTTCGCGTCCTGATGCCAGTCGCAACTTTCTTCTGCAAAAACTTGCTTGTGTAAAGGCAAACATTGTCATAGGTTTGAGGTTAACACAGTATGAGCGCACCTTTGAATTGGAGAAGCACCCACAGTACATGCTTGGTTCTGCTGAACTTTCCCCTGGCAGTGTGTCCCTTGTGGATTTCATGTAAGCTGTTCTTAGGTTTTGATTGTGTAGCGTGTTAGAGCGGGCAGGCCCGCGAATAGGAAAATAACGCACCATAAGTAAGGGTTGTGGGGTACTATCATTTCGTACCATGCCCATGGTCGCGCAGTATATCCTCCGCTTGAGAAGTAAACCAGTATAGCAAAAACGTAGTAGGCTCCAAAGGCAACCGTTGTGGCTCCGAGTCGTCGCTGATTTAATTTAGCGTTAGGTGTTTTTATCGCGGGCAACGTGGAGAGTAGCGCCGCGATGGCTATTGATAACAAGCCTACGACAGACGACACGAAACCTGCTATGTTTGCAGGGTCAAGAAGTATTTCAACACCAAACGTGGTTATCATCCCAATCCATTGCATGGTTGTGTTAAACCAGAAAACCACAAAGAGATAAGCCACTGCGGTGATGCAGCTCCATTTAACTACTAGTGAGCGGGTAGCTCCCTGCAAAATTAGTGATCTCAGTTTGAGCAGAGGTGGTGGGATTGCCAGCACCATGGCAAGGCAGGCAAACCCTGCCACAAACAGCACCTCGTTTACTGGGGTTGTGCCAAAATACCATACGTTTCCGCCGGTTGTGGGGAATATAAAGCCCAGTACTGCGCTGGGTATAAATGATATGAAGTAGCTTGCCTCTAGGATTAGTGCCCAACCGATTTTTCCTTTGATTTGAGGGAGTGCAGCATCTTTTTTTCTCCAATATATAACCGCGGCGTACAAGGCAAAACCGCTGGCTAAGAATCGGAGAACACCTCCTATGGAGCCACCTAGTTCGCTGGCGTAGAATAAGGTGCGCCACCAGTCTATGGGCATTAGTTCTTCGTAGAGTGTGAGGTGGGAAATGAGGAGGTTACTAAATATTGCGCTTTGAATTAGGTCGTAGAGTGCCAGTGCGAAGTAGGCACAAACTACCATGAGGATTATTAAACCTAAAGAAATTGTCTGTTTATTTTCTGCTTGTGCTTTGTTCATGGGTTATCGCACCTAATTTTTTATATTAAACAAGGAGGTAGTTATGATTCACGCCGGAACATTTTGTTCATAGGCGGGAACAATGAAGTTTTAACATTATTTTCAGGGGTCAAACTTATATTACCATAGATTATCTTCCTTTGAAGAAAACAGTTAAACAGGTGTGTAGAGAGAGGTCTTCTTGATGGAATTTTGCCCAAACTGTGGTTGTATATTACGACCCAAAAAAACTGAAACGCGTAAAGGGCTTTCAGTGGTACTTGCCTGTAGTAAATGCAACTATGTAAAAGATGAACTTGTCGACGGAGTTGAAGCAGGCGCAGGTAAGGTCATTAAGCGCGCTCATCAGGAGTCTGTAACCGTTATTCCAAAAGAACAAGAAGTCAGCACAATGCCCACCATAAAAATGGAATGCCCAAAATGCGGTAACAGGCTTTGCTATGTGTGGCAAGTTCAGACTCGCGGCGGTGATGAAGCTTCCACACAGTTTTTCCGTTGCACTAAATGTAGCCACACCTTCAGGGAATACGCTTAAGTTCAATTTTCTCTCTTATTTCTTTTATTTCCAGCTTCCATCTGGAATGTTACTTGCCAAGTTTTTGATTTTTTCCCTTTTTTAATTATTTTTAAGATTTTTTAAACTTCGAAGTACAAAAAATCTTCTAAAAATCCATTTATTCCCCAAAAATAGTAGACACAAATGTTGGAAACCCCAACGCATGCATGCCTGCCTGCACTTTGGCGGACCATCTTGGCACTGCGGAGGCTCCTTAGCCCATATCTGAGAACCTGTATTTATTTGCGCACGTGCGAAGAGTGTGGTTCGCCAAAGGCATTTGTTGGTTGCCATCAATCTTTTTTTTTAAAAAAATGTTTCTGTTGGCTAAGGTTCTATGTGTCTGTGCATTTATTTTTGATTCTTGTATGGCGCCAAGGTTTTTTTGCTAAAGTTTTTAAAAAGTAAAACGTCATACTATAATGTGTGTAATTTAAGGTTAGTTAACTAAGTACTTTGTAGGGAGAGGCAAAACGTGGATGAACGAACTTTGCTCTTTGAGGAATTAGAAGGTTTACTTAAGGAGCTTCGTTACGTATTTTCTAGTTTGGAATCGCAGCTTTCCAGCATTGAAGAGCGTTTTCATGGTGCTGAACTAGAGTTTATGTATGGTAACATCGGAGAGAATAGTTATAAGGAAAAACTGAAGCAGGTCTGCCAAGACATTGCTTCATTTAAGCAGAAGCTTTTGCTTCTCCAAGACATTAGGTAAACAAACAACTTTTTTTAGCTTACACATTTATTTTCGCTAATCGTGTTGTCCACTTCATTTATTGGTAGTTGTACCGTTATGGTTGTCCCTTTTCCTTCGGCGCTTTTCACTTTTATTGATCCGCCGTGAGCCTCTACAAATCTTTTTGCTATTGGGAAACCAAGGCCTATGCCTTTAGCCTTTGTTGTAAAAAGTGGTTTGCCCATTTTATCGATAACTTCTTTGGGTATGCCAAGTCCTGTGTCGCTGAGCATTATATTTACAAAGCCTTTTTCTTTCTCGCTTTTTACTGTTAGTTTCCCACCGTTAGGCATTGCTTCGACAGCGTTGCTGATTATGTTTAGGAATGCTCTTTTGATTTTAGTGACGTCAACATGTAGTTTAGGTGAATCTTCGGTTAAATCAATCAACTGAATATTTGCGGGAATTTTTGACGACGATACTACATCCGCAATTAATGCTTTTGGTGTGGTCTCGCTGCGATATAATACAACTTGACCTGCATACGATAGTAAGTCGTTTACTATTTTGTTTGAATATTCCACCGAGTCTTCAATAGTTTTCAGCATTACTTTGCATTTATCATCTATTTTGTCTCCGCATTTGTTTTTGATGTAGTAAACTGCGCCTGTGATGCTCTGAAGCGGATTACGCAAATCATGCCCAACCATTCCTGCAAGTTCTTCGATAGCCTTTAATCTTTGTGTTAAAACATCTTTGACTGCCTCAGCAAGTACTCCTGTTTCATCTTTCCCCCCAATTTTTATGGAGTTTACTTCACCATTTTTAGATAAAGTCTTCACGCTATCGGTTAATTTCCGAATGGGTTTCAGTATTGCCTTTTCGATTAAAAGTATAAGAGTCAAGCTTAGAGCTATACACATTACCAAAGATGCAGCAAGATAAAAATTCGACAGCGCAACCCCTGAGGCATAAACTTCCCGTGTACCAATTATTTTTAAAATAACCGCAGGCTTTGAATAGACATCTTTGAGATAGGTATAACCTGTAATGGTTTCCTTGTTTACAACCATAACTGTAGTTGGCGAAGTTTGAGAGAGAACTGCTTTCGTAGTCTGAACATCTGTAAGACTTTGTGAGTCGTCATAAGGGGCAAAGGCAACCTGTACACCCAGAATCTTTGAAAAATGCTCTGTCATTGTTTCATCTACTAGCCGCCCAAAAATCATTGTTCCAACGATAGGTCCAGTTATCTGGCTTGTTAAAATTGGTTTTGCGGAAACAATTGCTATGTGGTTAGGGCACAAAATAACACCGCTTAGGCCATCGTTTAGGTCAGTAAAATTCCACTTCTGTATATTTTCCAAAAAAGCCGTGGTGAACGAGCTCACATCTGAAATTGGTTGTTTATCAACGTAGTCGTATGCTATAGCGTAGACTATTTGCCCAGAGGTATCGATGAATATCATAAAGTTAAGTTGGAGATTGATGAATGCTTCATCTATCACATTGTTTTCTATGTATGCGTCATTTTTGTTCTGCATGAACTGGTAGGTGTCATCCCACCACGCCCAATCTGCAGTTTTACCATCCAACTCACCAACTTCAGTATTAATTAAAGTGACTGCCTGAATAAGGTGCTCTTCCATTGCTTTCTTTTCTACTTCTACAAAACTGGGAACAAAAACAAAAGTGGCTACAAGGTGGCACATGGCGAATACAATAACCGCTACGAAGCTGATGATTAAGACCGTTTTCAGTCGTACATTCATTTTTTAGAGACCTTCAATGGATGGTGGGCTCTCTTTTTTGTTTTTTATTTAAAAAACTTGTGAATTTTAATGTCAATTTACAGTTTCCATCAAAACCTGCTTAAAAGATCATTTAAATCTGGTTCAAATCTGTATCTTGGGAGCCTTGGTTTTTTGTGTATCGTGAGAGATATCCTGTTAAACTTTGGACTGGAGAATCCGTTACGTCAACTCCTATTTTTTCGCGGTGTCTTTTCTCTGTCTCTTTTGCGTAACTTTCTTTACTGCTCAGCTCTACGCTGTTTTCCAGTTTTCTTATTAATCTGCCTAACCTGCGTTGTCCTCTTGTAACCATGAGTCTCCTACCTTAAATCGCATTAAAGTTGGGCTGGCTACTTATAATTTTGACTGTTAGCGCCGTCATTCCTCATTTAACAGGTTTTTCTTTTTTTAGACGATTATATGTGGCAATTGTGTTTAGGTAAGAGGGTAATCCAACCACTATGCATGTGGATTCCAATTTTTTCATCAAGTTTTTCTTTATTAATTGTTCAAGTGGCGTTGCTCCTGCCCCAAAAATTTTTTCAATAACTTTTTCCACAACCTCGGTGCGATGGGCTATTTCCCATTTTTTGAGGTCGAACGTTTCTTCTAAGTACTTGTAGACTTCTTCTTTGGATGACGTGCCTAGGGCGGATAAACTTTCGTCAAAGGCTTTTGCGATTAACCTGTTGAAGCCTTCCGTGGATATAACCGGTTTAGGCAAGATTTCTTCTCCGGTGAGCATTTTTATTTGAATTATTTTTATATGCTGTATTAAATTAAAAATTTATTTTTGTTAAATTCTGATTTGTACTCCACATCTTATTTTTTTTAAAAAAACTTTAAATATCTTTAATTATGGCAACTACTGTTGGACGGGTAGAGGCGTTTAGAGTTGGGAGATCAATCGCTTCGAATTTTACATGTTGACGATGACAAGGCCTTTCTTGAAATTTCTAAAATCATATTAGAGTCGGAGGGAGACTTTAGAGTTGATACCGCTATTTCTGCGGATGAGGCGCTTCAAAAGCTTAGCGAGCAAAAGTATGATGCAGTTGTTGCGGATTATGAAATGCCCGCTAAAGATGGTTTACAGCTTTTGCAGGAAATCCGCCGGCGCCACGAGTTGCCTTTTGTCCTGTTTACAGGAAAGGGCAAAGAAGAGCTTGCAATAAAAGCACTTAACCTCGGCGCTGACGGTTACTGCAACAAGCAAGGTAAACCTGAAGTTGTCTACGGTGAACTTGCCCACATTGTGCGTCTAGCTGTAGAAAGAGTCAAAGCCAAGTATGCCTTGGCAGAAAGTGAGAGACGTTACCGTGTTATATTGGAGCATGCAGGCGAAGCCGTTTTTATTCACGATTTAAACGGCAAATTGATAGATGTCAATATGCAGGCATGTAAAAGCCTTGGCTACACAAAAGAAGAATTGCTCACGTTAAACATCCACGATGTAGATCCCCATGCTCCTCAACTAGAACCAGCTTTTTGGCCTAAAGCTCTTGCCGGAGAAGCAGTTACATTTGAAAGTTTGCATAGGCGCAAAGATGGCGGCGTTTTTCCTGTTGAAGTAAACATGACTACGATAAAGTTAGGCGAGCAAGATGCAATAGTCGGGTTAGTAAAAGACATCACTGAACGCAAAAAATTTGAGGCTACAATTAAGTCGGAACGTGATATGCTGGGGCGAATAATCTCAAGTGTTGGCGCTGGATTAGTTCTCATCAGCAAGGACTACCACGTTGTGTGGGCAAACGCCCATATAAAACGTTATAGGGGCGACGTGGAAGGTAAGTTATGTTACACCGTACTCAACGATTTGGATGCGCCTTGTTCTGACTGTGGCGTTACCAAAATTTTTGCAGGGCAAACAGACATTGACATTCATGATTATACTTCCACTACGGTTGACGGAAAGCCTTACTGGGTAGAAATTGTTGCCACGCCAATTAAAGATGAAAAGGGTCAAATCATAGCAGCAGCTGAGATTGCGGTAGATATAACTGAACGTAAAAAAACCGAAGAAGCCATTAAGTTAAGCGAACGTCGCTGGGCAACAACGCTTTCAAGCATTGGTGATGCTGTCATAACCACAGACAGAGAAGGGAAAATTACCTTTATGAACCCCGTAGCTGAAGCATTAACAGGCTGGAGCAAAACTGAAGCTACATCCAAACCGCTCAGCCAAGTGTTCAACATAGTCAACGAAAATACGCGAAAGGCAGTTGAAAACCCTGTTGCTAGAGTGCTAAAAGAAGGCGTTGTTGTAGGTTTAGCAAATAATACGCTTCTTATAAACCGCAAAGGCAAGGCAATCACGATAAGCGACAGCGGCGCACCAATACGAGATGACGCTGGTAACATCACAGGTGTAATTTTGGTTTTTCGCGATGTTTCTGAACGCCGAAAAATACTAAAAGAACTTGAAGGCTTTGCAAAGTTCCCCTTGGAAAACACTGCTCCTGTAATTCGAATAAGCAACGACGGCAGAGTATTGTATGCTAACCCTGCAGCTTATAAGCTGTTAAAAGAACCACTTGAAACTGGTTGCTTAGTCCCTCAACAATGGCGTACCCATGTTAAGGCTGCTTTATCTTCAGGAGAAACATTAACTTTTGAGGAAACACACGGAGAAAGAGTATTTCATTTCAGAGTTGTATCCGTATCTGCAGAGAATTACGCAAACCTGTATGCCACCGACATCACTGAGCTCAAAAAAGTAGCGAAGAAACTATCCTATTATGGGCGATTGCAAGCAGTTGTCGCAGAGCTAGGTCAACTGGCATTAACTCAGGTTAACGAAGATGAATTCCTGTCAAAAGTCGTCAACGCCACAGCAAATGCTTTAGAAGTGGATTTGTGTAAAATACTTGAACTTTTACCTAACAAAAAGGCTTTGTTGCTTCGCGCAGGATTCGGCTGGAAAGAAGGTTTAGTGGGTACAGCCACTGTGGAGGCGACGAAGAAGTCTCAGGCAGGCTACACTCTGCTGAGCGCTACACCTGTAATTGTTGAAGACCTACGTAACGAAACACGTTTTTCAGGGCCACCATTACTGCTTGACCACAACGTTATCAGCGGATTTAGCGTGATTATAGGTGACCCCGTCGACCCGTTTGGGGTGCTGGGAGCCCATACGACAAAACGGCGCACCTTTACATCAGATGAAGTAAACTTCTTGCAGTCAGTTGCAAATCTGGTTGCAAACTTTCTTAATAGCAAAAACGCTGATGCTGCTATTCGTCAAAGTGAAGATCGCTATCGCACTTTATACGAGACGATTTCAGGAGGAGTAGTACTTCAGGATATAGACGGCAAGATCATCCAAGCCAACGCTGCGGCATGTGAGCTTTTAGGTTTAACTGTTGACCAAATACTGGGGCGAACTTCTATGGATCCTCGATGGCACGCTATTCATGAAGACGGTTCACCTTTCCCAGGCGAAGATCACCCTGCTATGGCTACGCTAAGAACGGGCAAGCCCCTCAGAAATGTGGTGATGGGCATATATCACCCAAAAGATGACGCTTACAGGTGGATTCAAATTAATTCAGACCCAATTTTTGACCGCACCAGTGGTAAAGTGGCTGGTGTCATGACAACTTTTGTAGATATTACGGCGCAGAAAAGCTTGCAGCAGAAATTACAAGACAGCGAGAAGAAATATCAATCCCTGTTTTACGCCATGAACGAGGGGGTATGTCTTCACGAAGTGATTTATGATGACTCTGGAAAAGCTGTTGATTACCTACTCTTGGAGGCTAATCTATCTTTTGAGAAAATAACAGGCATAAAGCGTGAAGATGCATTAAATAAACGTGCTTCAATATTATATGGCACAGGCACTGCCCCATACCTAGACATATACGTACATGTGGTAGAAACAGGAGAACCCGTATCTTTTACAACCTACTTTGCACCCATGGATAAATACTTCAACATTTCTGTTTTCTCGCCTGCCAAAGGAAAATTTGCCGCAGTGTTTACAGACGTGACCAAAAACAAACAGCAAGAACTGCTTATTCGTGAAAACCAACAAAAGTTTGAGCTTTTATTCTCAAAGAACCCTGAAGCCATCGTGCTTGTTGACAAAAATATGCGTGTTAAAGAGGTTAACCCCAGGTTTACGGAGCTTTTTGGCTTTTCACAAAAAGAAGTGGCCGGTGTATTTTTGCCTGGGTTGGTGGTTCCTGACCATTTGAAAGAAGATACAAAAGTGCTGCTTGAAAGAGCAAAAGAAAAAATGGTTCACGTTGAAACTGTGCGCAAACGAAAAGACGGCTCTGAAATTCCTGTTTCGATTTCAATTGAACCTCTCTATGAGCAAGGCAAGTTTGCAGGATTTGTTGTTGTCTACAAGGACATATCTGAGACAGTTAAAGCTAAAGAGGCTTTAGAAAAAGCTTTACGTGAAACTCGAATTTTAAACGAAAAATTAGCTGTTGTTGGCAGTTTAACTCGACACGATGTACGTAACAAACTTTCAGGCATCTTGGGCTGTACTTACCTGTTAAAAACTAAGACTGCCTTAACATCCGAGGCTAAACAATACATAGAAAAAATTGAAGCCTTCGTTAACCAAGCCGAACGACTATTTGCTTTCAGCCATGCATACGAAAAAATAGGCATAGAACAACTCAATAACATAAAAGTGGAAACCTGCTTCAACGAAGCCAAAGCACTATTTCCAGAACTCGACAATATTGAACTTTTAAATGAATGCACCAACATAGAAGTTAAAGCAGACTCGTTGTTGCGCCAACTCTTTTATAACTTGATTGATAACTCTCTGAGGCATGGAAAAAAAGTCAGCAAGATACATCTCTACTGCAAAGAGACAAAAGACCACCTCAAACTAATCTACGAAGACAACGGTGTAGGTATCCCTAAAAATGCAAAATCAACTCTTTTCAGTGGAAATTTGAGTGCAGACGCAACAAAAAGATACGGATTATTCACCATCAGAAAACTGCTTGACGTTTACGGCTGGTCCATAGAAGAGAACGGTACACCGGGAGAAGGCGCCCGATTCGTCATAACAATCCCAAAAGACAGCGTTGCATATTATAAAAAAGAATAATCGGGCTACCCGCGCTCTCCCGTAGATGGGTCATCAGCGCCTGTTTCTATTTTTTACCCAAAAGAAATTTCTAATTTACGCAACTCATAAATCTAAAAAAAGTGAAGTGGGCTTGGCGTGTTGGCAATAACCCGCCTTTTGTTGACTGTGGCATTTGGCTAATCGGGCTACCCGCGCTCTCCCGTAGATGGGTCATCAGCGCCTGTTTGCCCTTTCCACTTGCAGGACGGCCGTTTCAACGTTCCAGCCCAGCACATTCAGCGTCTCAAACGCATCATCACCACGTCTGAGTGGACGGGTCGTTTCTGTTCCGTAGCCAAGCCTCTCGGCTTCTCCCATTGGGAGTGCAATTCTACATGTGGGCGGAGTTTCCTCAGACCCTCAAAAGTTGGGATCCGACAGCCACACACCAACTCGCCAGCCCACAAAAAAAATGTAATCGCAACCAATAAACGTAACCTTCACAAACCCTCGCCGCAATGAATTTTTATTTTTCTAACTGGCATACTATGTTTTCACATTGCCGCTTAAAATAACGGACAGAACAAGTGCAACCATACATAATCAATAACTACAACTAAACTATTCAATTAAAACCATGAAGCGCGTCATACTTATAACAGGCACACCCAGCGTTGGAAAAACCACAATAGCCCAAATACTTGCCTCCTTGCTTAATGCAAAATACATAAACCTAACAGAGCTGGCAGAAAAAGAACAACTAACAAGAGGTAAAGACAAAAAAAGAAACACGCTAATAATCAAAGAAGCAAAAATGCGCCAAAAACTCGAACAAATAATAACTCAAACAACCGCCAATGATATAATCGTCGACGGACATTATGCAGCCGCGGTCACACCAACTACTCTCACAGGATTTGTCTTTGTCCTCAGACGTAACCCTAAGCAACTACGGGAACTCATGCAGAAACGCGGGTTTAACCAAAGCAAACAAGATGAAAACATAGCTGCCGAAATACTTGACGTTTGCCTTATAGAAGCTCTACGTACCCAACCAAAAGAGCGTGTATGTGAACTCGACGTTACTGGAAAAAGTACAGATGAAGTTATAAAAGAGATCCTTTTTGTTCTCGAAGGTAAAAATAAATGCAGCACCGGCATTGTTGACTGGCTCGGCAGTCTCGAACGGGAAGGCAAACTGCATGAATACTTGAGAATCTGAACAAAACCTGAAAAATACAGCCTAAAGTGAAATATGCAGAAACGCAAATTTTCTGCTAAAGATAAATTTTAAGAACTGTTTTTATTTACCATCTGGCTAAAATAAGGTAAAGGTGCATTCTATGAAACTGAAAGGTAGTCAAACAGAAAAAAACCTTCTAACCGCGTTCGCAGGAGAATCTCAAGCACGTAACCGTTATAGCTTCTTTGCTAGCGTTGCAAAAAAAGAAGGCTACGAACAAATTGCAGCGATATTCCAAGAGACCGCAGACAACGAAAAAGAGCATGCAAAACTTTTCTTCAAACAACTCACAGGCGGAATGGCAGAGATAACGGCTGTTTACCCTGCAGGAGTAATATCCTCAACATTGAATAATCTTCAAGAAGCAGCTGAAGGCGAAAAAACTGAGTGGACCATGATTTACCCCAACTTCTGTGAAGTAGCCGAGAAAGAAGGCTTTAAAGAGATAGCCAACCTCTTCCGCCAAGTTGCAAAAGTTGAAGCCTACCACGAACGCAGATATCGCAAACTATGGGAAAACTTAAAACAGAACAAAGTGTTCCAAAAAGACACGCCTACAAAATGGAAATGCCGCAATTGTGGTCACGTTTTTGAAGGTAACGCAGCTCCAGACTCATGCCCTGTCTGCAGTCACCCAAAAAGCTACTTTGAAGTCTGGACAGAAAACTATTAAACTCTTTTTTTATTATAAAAACCTCGATATTTATTTAGCAACGCCCCTATTAATTTTTTAATTTTTCAGGTTCACCTTGTAAAGCAAAAACTTTTTGAACTAACGTGAGCGCATTAACTTTTGCTTCAGGTGTACCCACGTGTGCAAAGAATATGATTCGTGGTTACTCCGCATGTTACTCAACTACCCCTATCTTCCTACTCCCTCCACAACCATTGAAGCAGCGTTAACACTTCTTAATCTCGATGAAACGTCAATTTTTGCAGATTTAGGCAGTGGTGAAGGTAACGTCACTATATCCGTAGCCGAAAAATTCCGCTGTTTTTGCGTAGGGTTCGAAATTAACCCTCGCTTAATAAAGGAAGCTAAACAGAAAATCAAAAATGCTCCTATCAAATGTAACGTTGACTACGTTCAAGCAGACCTTTTCAATGTAGATCTCTCCTATTTTGACGCATTTTACGTTTACCCTTTTCCTCCAATTGTCACAAACCTTTCAGAAAAATTAAAGACTGAATGCAAAAAAACAGCCAAAATTATTGCCTACGACTATCCACTGACAGGGTTCACTCCCAAAAAAACAATAACGGTTAACACTGGCATACACACCTGCAAAATCTACCTCTACATTATCTGAAAATTTATACTCCACACTGCTTATTTTCTCATAGAACAGTGCTGAAGGTAAAATTTTAGTTTTCTTCTGCCTGATTAATGACCTTACAACGTCGGCGGAGGAGGTGGAGGTAGCTGGGGTATCTGCGTTTGTTGCAGTGGCGGAGCAGTGTATATAATTAGTCCTCCAACTAGTTTAAGAATTGCCGCTATTAGAAACAAGTAGGCGCCAACACCTAACCCCCACGTTACAGTTGTCACTCCGATAATCGGAAACATTTCACTGGTGGTTCCTTGAACTGGACTAATAGCAATAGTTTTAAGCATTCTCTCAACTGACGCCGGGATGGTTTGTCCTGGAAATAGCCCTGACGCCAAAGGCGCAATCGCGCCCAACTGGGCTATGAACAATAAGATAAGCATAAGTGGTAGCAATGAGCTGACAGTTCCTATCATAAGTTTTTTGCCTAAACTTTTGCCGCTTTTTATACCTATTACATCTAAAGCCAACAGAATTACTCCTGCCCCAAAGGCTATAGCAAAGGGCATTTGCGTATTAAACAATGTTGTGTAACCTGACGTGGAATCCGAACCACCTGCACCCATGAACATTTTTATTGTTATACCGTTGATGCCATCCATACTCATCAACGGAGCTCCGCCCTGCTGTGCTAGTGGGCCAGTTTGCGATACAGCAGTGATGGTGTACCAAGGCATAAATAACGCAACGATACTCACTAAAATAGAAACTATACCCAAAATCAATCCGATACTTCCCCGTCCCTTGAGAAATTTACTCACCAATAAGCCGCCTTTTTGCATCATCCTTATTATACACCACCCCTTCCAAGCGCCTCGCGCAATTATGTAAATTGCAAACAGCAAAAAGAAGTTAGCAACAAGTAAAGCAAGGATAAAGTACGTACCATTAACGGTAAAAGTGGAGTTTAAGTATGATTCAGGCTGAGCCCAACGTATGCCATCTTGGTTGAAAACTGGGCCATATGGACCTGCTTGACCTAAAGCAACTTCCTGTTCAGTTCCCCAATATCCCCAGCGCCCTGGAAAATTCAACCAACCTTGATCTGTTAACATCACAAGATTGAGGTCAGCTGGCATTATCGTTTTTCCATCATTTCCCACAACGTCGCTTTCAAGCCCCATTTTGCCTTGATATGAACGGAAGTAGTTAGCATGTGAGCCTTGGGCTACATACACGACAGGGTGATCATCCACTTTCTCTACGTCACCCCAGCCGGCGTTTTGTCCTGAACCATGCTGTGAAAGCAACAGCTGCTTAGGATTGCCTGCATTATCAAGGAACACCTCAATGACTTCGATGTCGCCTTGGTGATCATTTAGGGGACCGTTGTTATAAATGTAAAATAGCCAGTACTGAATCACAGTTGATGAAGCTGTTTGGACAACATTAACGTACGCATAATATCCTAGAGATGAGGCACGAACAGAATAATCGGCTGCAATTCGCTCATAAGTTCCTAATTTATTATCCAAAAATAAATCAGCGGATGTGTACGTTCCTAGCGTGTCTGCCCGCGGTGCTGGATCAATAATGGTGGATGAAGCACCAAAGGGACTTCTCTGTCTAAGAACGGAGCTCTCTATGATGTAGTCAACTGTGGTTGGGTAGAACTGCTCCCTCGCCGTGAAACGAAGAACTGGCGCGTAGTTTGACGCTAACTGCGCGGTTGTTTGCGCATTCGTACTGGGTAAAAGCGCTGTCAACGTTACTAAGAGAACACAAAAAATTACCGCAAAAAGAATTAAAACATAATTATTATGAACCAGTTTTTTTATGTTGCCCGCTTTCAACTTCATTATTTTTAAACTTCCCCCGCTACCCTCTATTAATCGGAGCCAACCATTTTTAAAAATTTCTAGTGCCTAACTTATAGAGTTAAACTAATAGTAAAAACGCCTAATTTAAAGTAAGCTTTATGAGAAAACCCTCTAAGTCCTATATGTGAGTATTGAAAATGCGGCTGAAATCTTTAGAGGAAAAGTACTTAGTCAAAGCTGACATAAAAGAAGCCTCTGAGCGAGTCCAAAAGGCACTGGAAGAAATTGGCTTAAAGAACGTCTCTGTAAAAAAACATGCTCCACCACGATATTTGCTCATTGAATACGCGCCAAGTTGGGTAGGCAAGGCGTTAGAAATAGAATTTTTGTTCAAAGAGACTGAACACGGCACAGAAATAGACGTTAAATGGCCCTATACGCGGGAGGTGCCTTCAAAAAATGAAGCCCCCGACGTTTTCCTCAAATACCAAGAAGAGATGAGAAAAATCACTAAATCACTTATTTCCGATTTTAAACTGAAAATAAACGCAATCGAGCTCAGTTAATACAGCCAGAGCTTCATCTTTAAAGGGTCTTATTGCAGAAAATTGTCCTCAAATAACCCCTTTTGTTGGTCAAAACATTTTGGTGGACGGGGCGGGATTTGAACCCGCGGCCTCCACGATGCCAACGTGGCGATCATGCCAGGCTGATCTACCCGCCCAAAAGATTGGGCTTCTGAAGCTTTATCCCTGCTTATACCTATAAGCGTTTCTTTAGTTGACTCTAAAAACGTGGTTTGATTCTATTTAAATGATTCAATTTGAGTCTTTTCGAGTTAGTTAAAAATACTCTGTTGTTATTATTGAATGGGGGCTGCGGCTTCTTTGCTCGCCAATTTTGGCAGTAGATTTTAATGTCGCTTTTTCGTCAAAATGAGAAAAGCACGTGTCAGAGTCCAAAGGGTCACTGAAAAACTTGATTTTTGGCAGTTCAAATTAGTGTGAAACTTCCGATAGCTACTCCAATTAGCATCAGTAGCACCCCTATTACAACAAAAATGAACACGGCAATTATACTTATAGCCAGTGCCTTCCACCAACCGCAATCAAAAAAGTGTTTTATCAACGACAGCCAAATTAAAAGCACAATTATTGATGCAATAATTCCTGTAATGAAAAAGTTCAATACAGCACCTATTACCGTGCCCAAAAGCACTATCCAAACTGCATCAGTGAACTTTGCTTTATCTTTACCTGATAAAAACCTGCCTGCAATCCACAATACAGGCGATACTACGACGATATTAATAATTATTTCCAACAACAGAGAATCTAAATTTATTGCCAACTTCGGGCACCAATTATTTATTGGTGTATTTTATTTTTAAAGCCTTTTCTATTGATTATGCAGAAATTGTTAAATTCGGAATTTATGCGCCCTAGACTGCGTATTTTGGTCAAATTCCCTCGCTAGCTGCTCCAGAAGTATACGCTGCTCTTTCGTTACTTTTTGTGGAACATCAATCCCTATACGCACAACGAGATCGCCTCTGCCGTATCCACGGAACCTCGGCATACCTTTACCTTTGATTCGGATAACTTCATTTGCTTGTGTACCAGATTTAATTTTAAGTTCAGTTGATCCCTCAAGAGTAGGCACTTGAACAGTTGTTCCCAGCACTGCTTGCGGATAGCTAAGCATCAATAAATAATATAAATCGTCGCCATCACGCATGAATAAGTCATGCGGCATAATGTGAACTAGAACATAGAGGTCTCCTGCTTCCCCCTTGTTTGGGGCTGTTTCACCTTCTCCTCTGAGCCTAAGTTGATACCCCTCATCTATACCAGGAGGAATTTTTATGGTAATTTTTCGTCTTTTCTTAACTATACCTGAGCCACGGCAACTTTTACAAAACGCCTCAATAACCTTACCTTTACCATTACACTCTGGACAAGGTGACACCTGTACAAACATGCCAAAAGGACTTCGTCGCATGTTTTGAACTTGCCCCTGACCATTGCAGCGACTACACATCCGAGGTTGTGTTCCAGGCGCAGCGCCTGAACCCCCACAGAAATCACATTTCTCATTCCGCGGAACTTCGATTTCTTTTTCTGCGCCTTTTGCAGCTTCCTCTAAAGTTATACTAAGCTCATAAAGCAGGTCCTGACCACGGCTGGAACGCTGATTAAAGTTCTCTCCTCCAAAACCTCCGCCGAAAAAATGGCGAAAAATGTCGCCAAAATCAAAGCCTAAATCGCGGAAGATGGTGCTGAAGTCTGCGCCTCGGAAAATGTCCTCTTCAGTATAACGCTGGTCAAATCCCGCGTGCCCAAGCATATCATATTGTTGCCTTTTTTGGTCGTCGGAGAGAACAGCGTAAGCTTCGCTGATTTCTTTAAATTTTTCTTCTGCTTCCGGAGACTTGTTTCGGTCAGGATGATACTGCATCGCCAGTTTACGATAACTATCTTTGATCTGGTCTTTAGTTGCATCTCTGGGTACGCCGAGAATTTCGTAGTAATCGCGTTTTTCAGCCATAGAGATAACCGCTGGAACAGAAAAAAATGTGGTGGGAGGTCAAAACTGTTTCGCTGTCTACTTCACCTTGTAGTCATTTGAGTCGACCACATTTTCTCCACCGGGAGGTGGAGGTGATTGTTGCCCTGCCTGTGATCCAGTTTGTCCTGTTTGTGTTTGTTGTTGCTTTGCCTGTTCTTCTGCCTGCTGATAAATTATGGTACCTATCTCCTGTAACACCTTGCTGAGAGCATCTGACTTTTCCTTCACTTTGGCCATATCATTGCTGGCTAGGGCATCCTTTAGGGATGTGACTGCTGCGTCAATTTTGCTTTTTTGGTCTGCTGTTAATTTTTCTGCGAGATCTTTTTTGGTTTTTTCTGCGGTATAAATGATGCTGTCTGCGTTATTTCTCAGTTCAGCTTCTTCGCGTTTCTTTTTGTCTTGCTCGGCAAACTGCTCAGCCTCTTTAATCATGCGCTCCTTGTCTTCTTTAGACAGCTTTGTAGATGCAGTTATTCGGATTTTTGCCTCCTTATTTGTACCCCTGTCTTTAGCGGTGACATTGAGTATACCGTTTGCATCTATGTCAAAGGTTACTTCAATCTGCGGTACGCCTCTTGGCGCTGGCGGTATGCCTTCCAAATTGAACATGCCTAAGGAAACGTTGTCGGCAGCCATCTGGCGTTCACCTTGAAGCACATGAATGGTTACCGTTGTCTGAAAATCCGCAGCAGTTGTGAAAACCTGTGTTCTTTTTGTGGGTATTGTTGTGTTCTTTTCGATGACTTTGGTGAAGATCCCACCCAAAGTCTCCACACCAAGCGAAAGCGGTGTAACATCCAACAATAGCAAATCTCGAACTTCACCTGTGATAACTGCGGCCTGTATAGCAGCTCCTATAGCAACGCACTCCATGGGATCTAATCCACGTTCAGGTGCTTTGCCCAAAAGTTGCTCAACGAACCGTTGAACGAGGGGCATTCTAGTCATACCTCCCATCAGAATTACTTTGTCTATGGCAGCTGGCGTTAGCTTTGCATCTTCGAGTGCTTTCAATATCGTCTGCTCTGTTTTTTGCACAATAGGCTGCGCCAGTGCTTCTAGTTTGGCACGGGTCAATGTTAGATGCAAATGTTTAGGACCTGAGGCATCAGATGTAATGAAGGGCAAATCCATGTCCGTGGTCATAAGCGTTGACAGTTCAATTTTAGCTTTCTCTGCTGCCTCTTTTAGTCGCGCCATCGCCATTTTGTCGCCTGAAAGATCTATGCCTGTTTGACGTTTGAATTCCTCTTGGACGTAGTCCATCACTGCTTTGTCCACGTCAGTTCCACCCATCTGTGTGTCGCCACTTGTTGATAGCACTTGGAAGACACCTTTACCGAAGTCCATAACTGTCACATCATGGGTTCCGCCACCGAAGCTGAAAACTAAGATTTTCATTTCTTTCTCAAGTTTGTCAATACCGTAGGCTAAACATGCCGCTGTAGGCTCATTAATTATGCGCATGACCTCAAAGCCTGCAATTTCACCTGCATCTTTTGTGGCTTGTCGCTGGTTATCATCAAAATGTGCTGGCACAGTTATGACTGCTTTGCGTACAGGAGCACCAAGATAGGTTTCTGCGTCTTTTTTGATTTTCTGCAGAATAAATGCGCTGATTTGCTGCGGGCTGTATTCTTTGCCGAACACATTTACCTTGTAGTTAGTGCCCATTTTCCGCTTTATTTCAAAAATTGTTCCTTCAGGATTCGCCGTCGCCTGCCTCTTTGCCGGCTCGCCTACAAGCAACTGTCCATCTTTGGTGAAAGCAACGACCGAGGGGAACATTTTACCCGCCATCGTTGGCCCCTCAGCACTGGGTATCACAGTGGCGCGTCCGCCTTCGAATATAGCCGCGGCACTATTGGTTGTTCCTAGGTCTATTCCTAACACTTTTTCTCCACTTTGGACATTACTCATTCTTTATTTTCCTCCTTAATTTGTGACTTCAAAGATGGTTTAACAGAGACCTTGGCTATACAAGGTCTTATTACTTTATCTTTTAGAATGTAGCCTTTTCTAACTTCCTCTAACACAACACATCCATCGATATCTTCACGTTCTACGGTGGCAACTGCGTTGTGTTTCGAGGGGTCAAAAGGCTTACCTTCACTTTCTATTGGAGAGACACCTTCTTGCTCAAGAACCTTTCGCAAGCGTTTAAGAGTCATTTGGACGCCCTCGATAAGCGTTTCTGTCGAATTTGTTGCCTGCGCGTTTTTAATGGCTAACTCCAACTCGTCAACCACATCAAGCAACTGCATTATGAGCCTTTCATTGCTATATTGACGGGCTTGTTGTATTTCCCGGTCACATCGCTTTCTAAGATTTTCAAGATCTGCTTGGATGTACTTTAGGCGTGTAAGATATTCTTCGCTGCGTTTTTTCTCCGCTTCCAACTGTTCTTCGATTGACTTTTGACGCTGTTCTTCTTTTACATCTGTTTCGTTCATTAGTGACTCTCCATTTGAACTCAAGTTTTTCCCTCGTTAACGAACTTATAGTTTTTCCTTTTGAAAAACGTTTTTTCTCAAAATCATAAAATACTATGAAATAGTGCTCAGAATATAAGAACTAAAAAAAAGAAAACTTTCTTATTGTTGTTTAGGGTTGCATGCGCGCTATGGCGTTGATGAATTTTGGCGGGGTTGAAGTTGGAAAAAAGCTATTGCGGCTAACAGCACAGCTATCCAGACTAAAAATACCCCGATAAGTATTATTGTTAGAACGCCGCCGACAAGTAATACTGTAGCTGCAGTTCCGAACAGACCAACACCGGACTTGTCTTTTAGTGTATTCAACGATTTTCTGTAGAGTATGGCAACCACTACAACAAAAACAAAGAGTATAACTAAAGCCAAAAGAACTATCGAAACAAACGGCAATATTGCGTTTAGGTCTATGTTGGCGGTTATTTCTGAGGGGTCAATTTGTGGAATATTAGTCCAGTCGCCTTTCCAGTTTGGCAGCAGATTAGTCATTAAACCAAAGGCTGCATAAATTATTATAGCAACAAAAGTGACTCCGCCTACTATCCCCGCTATGGAGCCATAAAGCACGTTGTTGAAGATACTTGATTCTTGATAATAATCCGCTAAACCTTTCATACCTAAAAGCAGCAGTATCAATCCAGCTAGACCCACTAAGCCAAAAGTGTAACTGCTTATGTAGGGTATAACACTGATAAACATCAGAACAGCGCCTATACCGCTCAAATTTTTGCTTATTTCAAATTCCATGAGATCTCCTCAAAACTCCGTTGATAGCCCTTAGAATAAAAGGTTTGCTATGCCCATAAAATCTGCCCTAAACTACCAGCAAACAAATTACATCTAAAAAGTCTTTTTATGTTGAATTTGCTCCTCTATAACATTATAGTAACACTGAAGGTACAGTTTACCTTTCTCAGTTGGCATGTAAACTTTTCTGGCTCTTCCTTGATGATGTTGTTTTTGGCTAAAAATGAGGTCATTACACTCCAACTGCTTAAGTGATGGGTAAAGAGCACTGTGTGCAAGTTTTATGCCTAACTCTGCTTCTAATGTTTTTTTGATCTTGTAACCCCACATCGGTTCCATAATAATTAATCTTAGCAGTTGCATGTCCAACATGTGTTTAGTAAGACGCTGCAAAATTTCTTTTTTGTAATTTTCAGTCATTCTTTTGACTTCCAATAGGAGATGCTACATTAAGCTGCTATAAACTTGTTTAAATTGCTGTACTCTTTAACATGAAGTAAACAACGCATCTTAAATATCCTCTCTTTAAATATTATCTAACCCACAAGTGTTAGAGAGGTTAAGTTTGATCCACCCAAGTTTTAACACATTTGCGTCTAAAATTTACGATTACTGCAATCATGTAGCTGGACCATGCGACATAGTGGCTTTATCCGTTGCTGATAGTCAAATTTTGGGTTTGATAACTGCAAGGAGACCCATTCAAGTTTTGTTGGTTTTAAAGGCTTTTCCACTACGCCTGATGCTCTACCCAAAGCTTATTGAAGAAAAAAACATAGTTGTTTTAGCTGTTGATCAAGGACTCTTTGAACGTGATGTTACGCAGGGTTTTTTAGGTGAAGCTGCTTCTACCGAATTAATTTTTCCCTATAAGGCATTAGTCAACAATACTTATCTTTATCAACAAGAAATTCTTTTGAAAAAACGTTTAATTTTGGAGCTGCTTGAAAACATCACTCTAACCTTTCCTGAACTCTCTTACCAACTACATATTAAACCAGAATATTTTATGTATGAAGTTATATTAAACCGCATCAGAGTTTTTCCACCTCTGACATATAGCGTTTCCAATATCCTGTGTGAAAAAACAAACAAGAAAAAAATGAACCGACTACTGAAAGGATATCTTGAAGCCCTACGAGAACTAGAAAAAGAAGAGGTCATACACTTCAAAAATGACTACGTAATGCTTTCAAAAAAGTTTATTGATTCATCTAAACGTCACAAAATTCGTCTGACGCAACTTTCAAAAAATGCTACACGTGTAGTTTTTGGTTCTATCCTTGGTCTGTTTCCTCAAGTTTTAAATTTTATAGCCCAAAATATGGAACTGACCTCCAAATTATCTTTGGCTTCATTGAAAAACGTTTTTGATAAAACAAAATGCTTTATAGACCCACAAAAGTATCTTTTCACTCCTACCTCCCAAGGTTTAGTTTCCTTGGCCGACAGAATAGATATCAAAGCTTTTGTTGAGCAATTTTTTGCTAATGGTTACCTAGAAATCAAAGTTGAAGCGTTTGGCGGCGTCTTAAACGACCTCTTCATAATCAAGGCATATAACGGTGAGTCAGAAAAGAAGATTATCGTCAAACGATTCAAGGATTGGTCAAGTTTCAAATGGTTCCCACTTTTCATATGGTCACTTGGCGCACGTAACTTTGCCGTCTTAGGGGCATCCAGACTGGAGAAGGAGTGTGCTATAAGTGAATTTTTAGCTCGAGAGGGGTTTAATGTACCCAAACTTTTACATGTGAATCGAAAGGAACGGTTACTTTTCATGGAGTTCGTAGAGGGGCGTGATCTTAGTGGTAACATAAAACACATTGCGGGGGCTAAAAATCAAACAGTTTTCCAAAAAGATTTAGAAATTATAACCCGCTTAGGCGAAACCTACGCAAAAATTCACGCTCTTGAGGTAGTTTTAGGAGACACTAAACCCGAAAATACTTTGGTTACCCCTCAAGGAGAACTTGTTCTGTTGGATTTTGAACAAGCTAGTCACCGTGGAGATAAATCTTGGGATGTTGCTGAATTTCTTTACTTCACAGGTCATTTTTTACCTCTCAATGGAGACTTCAAGGCAAACGCTATCGCCGAAGCTTTCATTAATGGCTATTTGAGTTCTGATGGAGATGTTAATGTTATAAGACATGCAGGACTTATCAAATATACCCGCGTCTTTAGTATATTCACGCTACCTAACATACTCAGAGTAATGGCAAACGCATGTAAAAAAGCAGAAAGGCGGCAATAAAGAATGGTCAAAAACGCCACAACCTTAACTTTCTACGGCGGCGTCGACGAGATAGGCGGCAACAAAATTCTACTTCAAGACCGAGACACTCGTGTATTCTTGGATTTCGGTATGTCTTTTTCCATGAAAAAACAGTTCTATTCACCGCCCTTTCTATCGCCAAAAAGCGAGTGTAGCCTACAAGAATTAGGAATTCTCCCAAAAATCCCTGGGTTATACAAATTTGACAAAGAACCCCCACAAGCTGACGCCGTTTTTATTTCCCATGGTCACTTGGATCACATGGCCTACCTGTCATTCATTAAAAGGGAAATTCCAATTTACTGCGGTGAAACAACCAAAGCCATACTGCAAGCGCTAAGTGAAATGCGACGAGCAGACTTGGAATTCAGCGTTGCCGACATACAGTTCAAAACTTTTAGAACAGGCAACAAAATTTCAGTTGGCAACATAGAAATTGAGCCTTATCACGTCGATCACTCTGTTCCAGGAGCCTACGGATTCATTATACACACGTCAAATGGGACCGTGGTGTACACGGGCGATTTTCGAGACCACGGCGCCAAGCCAGTGATGACAAAAGAGTTTGTTGAACAAGCCAAAAGAACCGAACCTGTGGCAGTTATTACTGAAGCAACCAACATGACAGGCGCGTCGGTTTCAAACGAAGTGGAAGTACAAAACAAACTGAACCAAATAATAAGCTGCGCCGAAGGCATCGTGTTAGCAGAATTTGGCTATTCTGATGTTGACCGGCTCAAAAGTTTTTATAATATCGCCAAAGAGAACAACCGTTGTCTTGCTATTTCACTAAAACAAGCCTTATTGCTTGATGCACTTCGCAAAGACAAAGGTTTAGAAGTTCCAGCATTAGACGACCCGCATTTGTTGATATTCCGAAAGTCAAAAAAGAGCACTTACAAGTGGGAAACTGAATTAATTGACAGATTAAAAGGGTTACACAAAATTTTTGATATTTTGGAGGCCTCAAAACAGCAATGCAAAATGGTGCTAGGCCTGTCTTTTTACGATTTTGAAGAACTAGTTCAGCTTAAACCTCAAGCCGGAAGCTGTTATATTCTTTCTGCATCCGAACCGTTTAATGAAGAAATGGAACTTGACTTCGAACGTTTACTCAACTGGCTCCAACATTATGGCTTACCACAATATCATGTGCATGTTTCGGGACACATTATGCCTCTTCAACTCAAAAAGGTGCTCAAAAGTATTTCTCCCGCTCAGATCTTTCCAATTCACACCGAAAAAGCCGACTTGTTCGCCGGATTTATGCGTGACCTTAAAAGTTCCATAATAAGAGTTGAAAAATACCAAGAATACTTACTGTAAGGTCTTCAGTTTAGGCCTCTTTTTTTACGCCTGCTTAATTCAAAGTTTAAATTAACAGAACGTATCTACCTTTCAATTAACCTAAAGAAAAAAAGGTGAGATGTTATCCAAAAAATAGCAGAGGGAGACCACATTATTCTCTACTTAGATGTACGAAGGACGTATATGATAAAAGTGGAAGCAGGTAAAACCTTCCACACACACAAGGGCTACGTAAAATTTGACGACCTTATCGGGCAAGATTACGGCGCAGTTTACAAAACCAGTTTAGGTGTAACCTTTACTGTTTTGAAGCCTATTCTAACTGATTATATCATGAAATCAGCACGTAACACTCAAATCACTTATCCAAAAGACAACGCTTTGATTGTCATGTTTAGCGGCATCGGCAGTGGCAGCCGAGTCGTAGAGTCCGGCACAGGCACAGGCGCATTAACCACGGCGTTAGCACATTATGTGCGGCCTAACGGCAAAATCTATACCTACGACATACGAGAACAAGGTCAAAAGACAGCGGAAAAAAACCTCAAGCGCGCTGGCCTAATAGATTTGGTAGAACTTAAACTCCAAGACATTACATTAGGCATCGACGAAAGGGATGTTGACGCCGTAATTTTGGACTTGGCGGTTCCATGGTTAGTTATTCCACATGCATACCAAGCTTTGAAGCCATCAGGAACCATAGTTTCATTTAGCCCCACAATCGACCAAGTTGTGAAAACTGTTGAAGCTTTAAAAGATCATAACTTTGTGGCCGTAGAAACCTTCGAGTGCATAATGCGTGGTATGCAAATTGAACGGGGAAAAACACGACCCCAGACACTCATGACGGGTCATACAGGCTACATTACTCATGCTCGCAAAGTGACAAAACCGCCAAGAGAGTTTTTAGACGCCTCTGAGGTAGCGGTTGATGAAGAAAAGCGAAACTAGAGTGTTCGTGAGTAGTAGAAAGCTAAAACTGCCCCAGGTTTTTATGAATTAAAAAAAAGAAAGGAAAAGTATTTTATCTATTTGCGCTTCCGAAGAACCAAAGCAGCAACAGCAACGATTACAATGACGACAACGGCAACGGCGACAATAATGTATGCATCCATTGCAGGCGAAGGTGCTTCTGGTTCAGGAACTACTGATGGAGACACAGTTGGAGACGGCGCTACTGTTGGTGGCGCTGTCGGGGTCGCTGTTATTGTGGTTGGTTGTGGAGCAGCAGCTGCTGGGCACACGCCAAAGTATGTTGTGGCGTATGAGCTAGAGTACGAGTTTGTTCCTTTGAAAGTTGCTGTTACCTTGTAAGTTCCTTCGACAGGTGGTACCCACATTATTCCGAAGTTGCCGCTTTCGTCTGTGGTTGCAGTGCCAATGTTTTGGAAGTTGCCGTTGGGATCGATAGCTGTCAGTACAACTTCTACACCTTTAACGTTGGTGGGTCGTGGTCGTTGCATGTGTAAGTATTCCATCCATGCGGACATACTTTCATCTGAAACAGCAGGTGTACCTTTCTGGCCTGGAGATTGATCAGTAACTGAACCTTTGATCATAACGCCTGTTCCTAAAGGCACTGCCGTATCGGGTGCACTAACGGTGGTCGCACTGGGACCTTTACCAAATGCGTAGACTTGCCCATCATAGGAGTTGAGTGCGGTGAGTATTCCATCTGAAACTGCGGGGTTACGCATCATCCCAGCGATTGACCAAACTTCTTTTCCATCGGTAGTGTTTATAGCCCACAGCTTGCCGCCTCGCCATAATACAGCGTCGGGTGAGTGCTCATCGTTAGACACAAATATTTTTCCGTCAGCTATAGTGAAGCCGTTGTAGGTTGGCCAGACTCCATATGGTGTTTCATATCCTGCACTGCCCATGTCAAAGGTCCAAGCAAGTATTCCGTTGGCGGCATCATAAGCTCGCACGGCGCCCGTATAGCCTGTAGTGTAAACTTTTCCATATGCAATATCCCTTTGATACTCAAAAATACCCCAACCGTTCGGTAGTGGATCTGTTACCCAAAGCTGGTTTCCTGTACGTATGCTGTATGCGTAAGTCACCATTCTGCCTTCATCACGTAAAACATACATGTCATCGCGAATGCTTGTTGCCATTGCAAAAAATGCTTGGTATATCTCGGTTCTATCTTTACTCCAGAGGAGATTACCCGTTTTTGCATCAAAGCAAGCATCTGTTTGAATGTAGGGGAAGGTGTTTGTATCACGTTTTTGTGCAAGAATGTAGTCGTTAGTCACTGCAGCAATTGACAAACCTGGTATGCTGATGGAAACATTGTACTCGATTCCACGGGAGCCATCTATTACTGACCCAAATGTTGGACTCCACGTATCAATTGCGCCTCTAGTGTATATGGCTTTGGTTGAGTTCCAGCGAATTAACCTCTGGTTGGGTGCTGTACCTACAATTGCGTGTGAAAGAATTTCCCCTTTTGGTCCAAAAGTTGTTGGTCCGCCGTTAAAGCTGCCTAATCCTCCCCAAGTAACATTAGTTACTCTGCAGTGTTCCCTTCCAGTGAACGCGTCCCACATTACTAATGTAGTGTTCGTAGTGGTGCCTCCTAAGGAGCTCCAGAGGTAGGCAATTAATCCGTGCTCATTTGGATTGTCAATCTGTAGAACTTGAGCAAACATTATGTCAGTGTTGTTTATGTACATTATTTGTTCTCCTGTGTACAAATCCATAATCACCGTGCCAAGCGTCGTGGTGGTTGTCGGATTATGTTCAGTGTAAATAATTCTACCCTGCAGTATTAATGGCAGATAGAATTGCTCGTAGGAAAGCCCTGTGTAGTAGCTTGCATCACCAAATTTACCTCCTGCCTGTCCGCCAAAAATTATGGGTTTAGTCCATAAAATATGTGCACTGTTTGGCGCCGATGTGTAAGGTGCAACAGCGCAGGTCATACAGAAACTGCGGTTGGGTATGTCATAAGAGCGCATTAACCAGTTATCAGCAATAGCGTTCCAACCTTTATTTTCACCATTTATCGGTCTTTTCCATGCATCAGTTGGTAAAGGGTTGTTGGGTATACCTTGAATTGGTTCTTGTTGCACTGTGAGCGAAACAATAGAACTGTCGCTGGCCTTGTAGAAAATCTGGTTTGCTGTGACGTTTGACCATTGGGCAGGAAAGTGCGTTTGGAACTTGTATGTTCCAACTTGAGTTGGCGTAAACATAAACCATCCACCGCTGGTGGAGTCGACATCCAAGTTGCTTCTCCTTTCAACCGTTCCGTCAGGTCTAGTTATAGTTACTGCAAAGCCTTCAAAGTGGTTTAGCAGGTCAGTTGCACCTGCTTTGACTTTATCAATTCTGTAGCTTACCAAAACCGGCTGGTTTACGCCTACAGGGTTTGGTGCCAACATAATGTACGCGTTAGTGTCAACTGAAAACACGGCGGCGTCAGCAAAGGGTGCCACGGCTAATATTGTCGAAGCAGTCAAAAGCAAAGTTAAAAGCAGAGCAGCTATCGAGAATTGTTTATAATTTTTTTCTTTTTTCATTAATTATTTTCTCTCCTAAATTCACTTCTCATTATTTGATAAAAACTCGTATATTAAATTTAGCTGAATCAAAGCAAGGGGCAATTGTTTTGTGCAATCTGCTGCTTCTTTTCGGACTACTAAAAACACAAGTCCTAGCCTTCTCCAAGTCGATCACCTCCTTAGCCAATGGTGACAGACCTATCAGAGCATAGAGCTAATAGAGCTGACGCATTCATCCTGCCGCGGTAGCGGCAGGTATTCTGATGGGTTTTTTATAAAGAACATTTTTGTCCATGAAAACAGGGATCGATTATAAGCAGTTCTTCTAATGACAGAAATTAGATTCAAGAGTGCAACCAAAACAGATAGTACTCAGAGAGTATTGCATATTAGTTGAAGGAACTATCGTGACCAGCTGAATTTCTAATTTCAAGGGTTTGTAGCATTAGGGATTGTTATAACAAAAGTTGCGCCTCTACCAGGTTCCCCTTCTTCAGCAATTTTCCAACCGTAGACTTCAATCATTTTCTGTATCAAAAAAAGTCCTAATCCTGTGCTGCCGCTTGTACTAAAGCCCTGACTAAAAATTTGGGCTTTAGTTTCTATGGGGATACCTATACCGTCATCCTCGTAAACTAATTTTATAGATTCTTTGCCATTTTTTTGGTAGCTAACGGTTATTGTTGTTGTTTTTTGTCCGTGTTTGATGCTGTTGTCTATTAGGTTGTAAAAGAGTTGTTTTAGAAATAAGTCCGCCGTAACTTCTAAACCTTGGCATTTGTTAATTATCTTTGGCATAGATCCGGAGAACATTGCTGCTGCTTCCTGCAAAGTTTTCTCTACATTTACTTTAACAAGCTCTTTAGAACCCACTTCTTCATACATCCTGGCAAAGTCCAATATTCGCTCTGTAGCCTTTATCGATTGCTCGGTCTCGGAAATCCTATCAACTAGGTCTTGTTTGTCAGCGTATTTCTTCTTTAAAAGGTAAAGATTGCAATTTATGGCGCTAAGTTTATTTCGCACGTCATGTCTGGTTATAGAACTCATAACTTTGAGTTTTTCGTTTAAAGTATTTATTTTTTCCAAGTTATTAGATAACGATTTAAGTGCATTAGCCAAATCTTTTTGGTTTCTCTTTTCGATTGTAATATCTCTAAACACTCCAACCATTAATTTCTTATCGCCTGACTTAAAAGTAGCCGCTTTAATTGCAACATCTCTAAGTTCGCCATTTTGTGTGATAATTTGAGTTTCAATAAAATTACTTTCACCCTGAGCGTGTATTTTGAAAGTCTCAGAAAAGTCCTCAGAATCAGATTTTTGGGGGTGAAGTGTCCTTTGGTGTTTGCCGATAATGTCTTGCTTTGGTTTTCCAACAAGCCTTGTGGCCTCTTGATTACAATCGATAATCAATCCCGTTTTTGTATCAGCTATAAAGATTGCATCGCTGGCAGATTCAAAAACTGTTCTGTATTCAACTTCAAGCTCTCTAAGCGTTTCTTTAGTCTCATCTAATTGCTGTTTAACTTTAAAAAAAGATCTGCCACTCCATTTTTTATCGGTTTGAGCGTAAGAAAAAATAAGAGCTATAAAAACAAAACTATAGCCATAACAAAACAAGTTGAATGCAAGCCCAAAGTCTAAAGCTAATCCAAAACCAGTAGCTATGAAACTTGTTATTGCTAGTAAAAAAAGTGCATCACCCACCATTCCTCTTCTGAGAGTCAGGTATAAAGCCATTAGGAAGGATGAGAACCCAAAGAGTTGTGTAAACACGAGCCAAACAAGATGCGAATATAAAGGAAGAAAAACAAAAAATATATTTGATAATAGCACAAAAATAAACGCCTTGAACTCTTTTTCAAATGTTTTGGAATTTCTAACGATACTGAGAAGGGTGAGGAAAACCGCTATAATTATAGGTATTGTTCCAAAAGAGTATAGTTTATCAAAAAAATAAAACTCGTTCAATTGAGGAATTATTTTTCCAACAAATGATAGGGCGGCAAATATAAATGCTAAAATAAACATTAATTTGCGTTTGTCTTTATCTTTGACATACATATATCCAAAATAAATGGCAAATATCACAGGCAACATGAAAAAGATTAGCCAGATTATTTGAGACCAAATTATTTCCAATCTTTATCACTTGACTATTTTTAAGATATGTTTACGGGTATTTTTTAATAAACTTTGCACCTTCACCAAACTCACCTTCCATCCGTAAACCTCAATCATTCAACGTTTCTGGAGTAGGTAATCCAAACTTTGTTGCAGAGGTTTTAACTTTCAATTGTATGGGTTCGGCAACAAAAAAGTATCTCTCGCATTGTGGATCAAGTTTCCGATTGTAAGCATACAGGTTCTTTGCTGAACTAAAATTATCTTTATCTAAGGTCATAGGACTTCAAAAAAGGGTTCAGTGGCGTACAATTTAAGGATACTACACCACTGCCGTCAGAGTAACTCTGAATTGTCATCCCTCACGGTCAATTTAATGCCTTCTCTTCATCCGGCAACAAAAGTTAACCTGAACCAAAAATAAAAGCGTTCCAGCATTTTGCAAGTTTACCTTAGACTTGAAATCATCTTCTGGCGTGTTAAAAGCATGATTTTCCGTCGATTAGAGTAAGATTTAGCGTGATCGCTGAATTTTTCTCCAATCATAATGGGGTTTGCCAACCCCACATCCGAAGATGCAGTATCCAAACTAATAAGAATGTTCACGCCGATTGTTCTGTTCCAATCTCGAACCCAAACAACTTGCTCTTCTTTTCCTTTCTGGACAATTAGGTCAAAGTAGTGAGTAACACCACTAAAACCGTCTAGATTTGTCGCTTCGCTTTTAACTTTGTAACCTTCCTTTTTGAAGTAACTAAGCGCTAAATCCATTAATCGTGACCCTGACGATTTACTTGCGTCGCTCATATCACGCCCTCCAATAACGTTAATTGTGAGTTTGTGGAAAAGTCTTTCGCTAGGCGAAGCATCTATGCCCATCACTTTCATCTTGAAATGCAACGTATGCAGAGGTTTACTTCTTGCAACTTCAGAACAGAAAACAAAAACGTGCCCTTATTGTGGAAAACTTTTACACGTAAACCGCTGCAAAAAGCTAGCTCAATCAGAAAACGTGTTTGAAGCCTCGGAAATTTTGCGTAAACTCAAAATAGCACAAAAATCAAACCCTAAAAAATCTGCGCTATAACAATTAAGCGAATATGCCGCCTACTGGAGCACTTAATGTTTTATCTTATGGTGGTACAAAAGTGCTGTTATGCCATTATCAGTCAAAAACGTGATAACTTGCTTCGGCGGTAGACAACTTTTTAAAGTTAAGCCAGTATAAGAACAAAAGGCTATAAAACATGCAAAAAACAGGTGGTCTTTTAACCGTTCTACTTTGTCTCTCCACAATTCTTTTAGCCGTTAATGCTAACGCGCCTTTCGTAGGTGTAAAGTCAGGCGACTGGATAGAATACCAAGTTACTATAATAGGCAACGTACCTGCACAACACAATTCAACATGGGCTAGACTCGAAGTCATGCAAGTGCAGGAAACACTTGTTAGCTTGAAGATTACCTCAGCCTTTGAAGACGCTTCTCCCCTCGTAGAATCAGTTAGTATAGATCTCGCTACGGGTAACTTGGGTGATTGCTTCATAATTCCAGCGAATCTTAACGTGGGCGATAGCTTTTTTGACCGCCGACAGGGAAACCTTAAAATAACATACGTCCAACAGAAAACAGTTGCAGAGGCGGAAAGAACACTACTCTCTACAGCTACAACGGAAACTCTCTATTTCTGGGATCAAAAAACAGGCATTTTAGTTGAAGCCCACACAACCACCTCAGATTTCAGCATGGTCACCAAAGCAACTAAAACCAACATGTGGCAAGACCAGACGTCTCACTTAATCATGTATGCTATCGCGGTTACAGCGATAGTGATACTTATTGTATTAGCGTTTCTTGCTTTTCGAAAGAAAAATGCTGGAGCTTTGTTGTGACAAAGAAAAAATCTTATCGTAGAGGTTATGCCGTTGCTACGGTGGTTGGACTAAATACGAACCAAGCGGTAGTATGGAGCGTCTTTAGTCGGGTAGTTAAAGCCGAGAAAACCATAAAACGTAACGTTTATGAAACTAACTCTAAAACCATGTACACATTTCATGAAGAAATAGTTAACGCTTTACGCCCCTCTGTGCAGAGTGGGGTCCGCAGCATCATTTTGGTGTCACCTCATCGCAGCAACTACACTGAACAATTTTTTCAACACATAAAAACTCATCAGTCATGGCTTATTCAAGGCTCCAGCAAAGTATCATTCGCGGAGATGGCAGGTACCGCAACTTCGCTCGCAGAAATCACAACTCTTACACGTGACCCAAAATTTAAGCAAGTCATTGCTCAGATAACAGAAAAAGAAACAGGGGACCTCCTTGAATTATTAGAAAAACGATTCAGTTCCTCTAATCAGGAACCATTAGCATTGTATTCTTTTGAAGAGATAGAAACAAACATTTTAAACCCACGGAAAAAGGACGGACCTCAACTTGAGTATTTGCTTTTGACGGATGAATTTCTTTCACGTAGCAGTCAAAAAGACCGTTTGCACAGGTTGATACAAATTGCGGCAAACAAACATGTTAAAACACGAGTTGTAAAGGCAGACTCACCTGCAGGCAAACGACTAACGCAGTTTGGCGGCATAGTTTGTCTCATAAAATCTCCTGTTATCTAAATCTATGTGATTAACTTTGCTTGTTTTAACTCTTCCACAGTTAAACGTCCTGAATGCAACGCTGTAGCTACAAGGACCCCTGAAACGTGCAGATTCTCAAGCAAAAGTATGTCTCGTATGTTGCGAACTCCACCGCCTACTAGAAGATCCACATTAATGCTACTTTTAAATTTCTGTACAAATGCCAAGTCAATACCTTCATTACTGCCAACTCTTGCTAAATCTAAAAAAATCATCTGTGAAACACCCATTTTTTGTATTTCAAACGCTACTTCCAACGCACCCATAGACCCCGACAGTTCAGATTTACACAGGACTTTATTCTTCATTAAATCAAGACTTACCAATATTTTCTCATTTCCGAAAAGTTTCACTGCAGTTCTGACAAAGTTCAAGTTTTGTAAAGTTTCAGTCCCTATAATTACTTGGTTTACTTTGTTCTGAAAAAGCAGTTGCGCCCTCTTTGTTTCGGTTACACCCGCATCAACTATGAGGTGTAGACCTGTTTGTTCAGAAATATTTTTGAATACGTCTGTATTATCACCTTTGCCAAGTATTGCGTCTAAATCTGCTATGTACAATTTTTTGAATCCATACTTTTTTAACACTGAAGCAACTATTTCAGGATCGGTAGAATTGCACAGCACACTTTTCAAGGGTTTATATTCCGCTCGATTGCCTTTCACTGCATGTACTACTTCACTGTTCAGAATATCTACAACAGGAATTATATCCACGCGTAATCCTCTTCTGAAATATTTGACATGCAGCAAAACATTTAAGGTTAAGCAATTCTGCATCATCGGTAAGCAAAGAGGCAGATTTCCTTGAAGTTGTTGGTAAGTCCCACAGATGAAAAAGAAGCTTTAGAAGCGATAGCTGGAGGCGCACACATAATTGACGTAAAAAATCCAAAAGAAGGTACTTTAGGCGCCAGTTTTCCATGGGTAATTAAAAAAATCAGGGCGATAACACCAAAAAACATCGAAATTAGCTGTGCCATAGGCGATTTGCCAAATTTGCCCGGCACTGCCTCTCTAGCTGCATTAGGCGCGGCGACTCTCGGTGTCAGTTACATCAAAGCGGGTTTGTATGGCGTTAAAAACAAAGACGAAGCCATTAAGTTGATGCAAAACATAACCAAAGCAGTAAAAGCATTTGATGGCTCAATTAAACTCGTTGCAACAGGTTATGCTGATGCTGAACTGATAGGCGCTGTTAACCCCCTACTTATTCCATCAATTGCACACGCCTCTGAATGTGACGTAGCCATGATAGACACTGCCGTTAAGGATGGCAAAAGCCTGCTTGATTTTTTATCCCTCCATAAACTAAAAGCATTCGTTGACGAAGCACATAACTTCAATTTGAAAGTAGCCTTAGCGGGTTCATTAAAAAAAGAGCATCTTCACCTCCTTTACAAGTTGGGTACAGACATTGTTGGAATACGAGGCGCTGCCTGCACAGGAGGTGACCGACACGGTGGACATATTACTCGCCAGAGGGTTCACGACTTGATGCAAACACTTCAAATCGCAGAAAGCAATAAACTAAATGGAGCTTAATTTTTATGCAAAATAAGCCTCTTAGTAAAGCAGAAGTTTTAGCTCACCTTAAGATAGCACAAGAAAAAGATGAAAAATACGAAAGCGGAAAAATTTTTTGCTCTATGTGCACCAAGCCTCTTTCGCTTGCAAAAAAAGCGCACAAACTTTTTTTAGAGTCAAACCTTGGAGATAAAGCACTTTTTTTGGGAAGCAACCAACTAGAAAAAGAAGTTGTGGCAGCCTTAGCAGAACTTCTTCACTGTAAAAACGCCGTCGGCTTTATTGTCACAGGCGGAACTGAAGCAAACCTGATGGCTATGCTCGTCGCAAGAGATCAAGCCAATAAAGAAGCGCCTGAAGTAATTTTGCCTGAATCCGCACATTTTTCATTTCATAAAATTTGTCGTCTACTTAAATTAAAACCGGTTTTTGCACGTTTAGACCCAACCTTCAGGGTGGATGTAGAACATGTAAAACAATTAATAACCAAAAATACAATAGCCCTAGTTGGAACCGCAGGCTCCGCGGAGCTTGGAACTGTTGATCCAATTGATAAGCTTTCAAATATAGCCACAAACTTTGGTTTACATCTACACGTCGACGCCGCGTTTGGAGGTCTTGTGCTCCCTTTCCTTGATTACACAGACAACTTTGAAACTGATTTTGACTTCAAACTCGAAGGCGTGCAATCCATCACAGTTGATCCACACAAGATGGGAATGTCAACAATACCAGCAGGCGGAATTCTTTTTCGAAGCAGCAGTTTTCTGAGGTATCTCAAGACAGAGACGCCGTACTTGACCGATCAAGCACAGTACACATTTGTGGGCACACGTTCAGCTGCTTCGGTGGCAGCAACTTGGGCAACTTTTCAACTCTTAGGCCGCGAAGGCTTCCAGAAAACAGTGAAAAAATGCATGAAATTAACCATGTTTTTGGCGTCGAAGCTCGAAGAGACTGGTTTCGAAGTTTTACTTCGACCGTCATTGAACATTGTGGCTTTCCGTGGCGCGAACTCAAAGTTGCTCACAGACAAGTTGCGAGAAATGGGCTGGTTTGTTTCGTATGTGCCCCGGTTAGATTGTGTGCGCGTCGTGATTATGCCGCATTCTAACAGGCAACATGTAAAAGAGTTTTTACAGTGCATCAAAAAGCTACACAAACCAAATTTACAGCAAAAACTTTAATGTGGTCATTTTCCAACGATTGCATGCTGAGGTTACTTAATCCTTGCATATTCTAATCTACGAGCACATTTCAAGCGGTGGCTTATCAGGTGAAGCCTTTTCTGCAGGCGTATTAAGCGAGGGGTTTGCCATGCTCAGCACAACGGTTGCTGATTTTCAGTCGGTTGGACACTGCGTCACAGTTATTTTGGATTCACGTCTCATAACTTACGGCATACCTTTGAAGGCAAAAAACGTGTTGGTTGTTTCCTCTAAAGAAGAGGCTAAAAAAACGTTGCTCAAGACCGCTAATGAAGTCGACGCCACATTAGTGATTGCACCTGAATCAAATCAGGTTTTATCTTCTATTGTTAAACAACTGAAAGATACAGACTCGCGATCTCTCAATTGCTCAGCCGAGGCAATTGAGAAAGCCTCAAATAAAGCAAACTTACAGACCTCTGCAACAAAGTTTGGATTACCTACTCCAGAAACGTTACTACTAAACCGTGCAAATAATTCACAAAAAATTACCGAAAAAATTAAGAGCAATCTGCAGTTTCCAGTGGTTTTGAAACCAATTGATGGCACCAGTTGTTCAGGATTGAGCATAGTAAGTAGCCCCAGCCAGATAGCAGTGGCTATAAATAAAATCAATAAAGTCTCGACAAATGAACAGTTTATAGTTCAACAATTTGTGGAAGGTGTTCCTGTCAGCGTCAGTCTTATTTCAACTGGGCACCAAGCTTTACCAATAAGTCTAAATAAACAGATACTTATTTTAGAGAAGCCTGAGGCTGATTCAATTTATAGTGGCGGAGAAGTTCCTTTTGAAAGCAAACTCAAAGAGAAGGCGTTTTATGTAGCTAAAAAACTAGTCGAGTCTATCCCTGGCTTAAAAGGTTACATAGGCGTAGATTTGGTATTAACGCCTGACGCCGCTTTTATTGTAGATGTTAATTCGCGACTTACTACATCTTATGTGGGGTTACGCAAAGTCGCAGGTTTTAATATCGCACAAGCGATACTGAACGCTGTGATCAGAAGCGAACTCCCGAAGGGCGTCGCATTATCAGGTTATTCTTGTTTCTCTAAAATTAAATTGCCAAAACCACGCTATTCGATTTTTCCCAAAATTTATAAAACACCTAGCATTATTTCGCCGCCGTTTCCCATTAAAGAAGCAGAATATACTTGTGCTCTCGTGGAAGCCGACGAAATAACGTTACTCCGAGCACGACGTAAACTCCGAGAAGCTAAAGAGCATCTGATACAAATATGCCAAGGGAGTATGTAGCATGGTTACTGTTTTAGGCTGGGATATTGGTGGAGCAAACACCAAGGCTGCTCTCATTAAGACTAAAGACGGCAAAATTGTAGACTTCCAAACCGTCATTGAATATTTTCCCTTTTGGAAACGTAATACTAACCAGCTTTGCGATTTATTGACTAAAATTAGGCGTGAAATAAGTGGGTCAACAAAACTTGACTGCGTAGCAGTAACAATGACAGCGGAGTTATCGGATGCTTACAATACTAAACGTGAAGGCGTCAGTCACATCCTGCACTGTGTAGCAAAGATTTTTACAGGACTCCCAATTGTGGTTCTGTCTGTTGATGGAAATTTATTGACAACCACAGCAGCTAAATTAGATCCCCGCATCGTTGCATCGGCAAACTGGGCAGCCACAGGATGGATGGTTTCGCAGTACATACGTGATGGTGTAGTTGTCGATGTGGGTAGCACAAGCACCAGTATAATCCCCATAGTCAATGGCAAGGTGGCTGCAGCTGGAAAAACAGATTTAGATAAACTCGCCAACGGTGAACTTGTATATACAGGCAGCTTACGAACTAACGTAGCTACTGTTGTTTCGTCAGTTACCTTAAGAGGGTGCCGAGTACGCGTTTCATCAGAGCTTTTTGCTCAATCTGGGGATGTCCATTTAATTTTAGGCAATATCAAAGAGGCAGAATACACCTGCGAAACAGCAGATGGCAGAGGAAAAACCAGATATTATGCATTGGCGCGGCTAGCTCGCCTAGTTTGCGCAGATACAGACATGCTCGCAGAAAAAGAAATTATTAAAATCGCACGATACATCTACTCCGCGCAGGTGGCCAAAATTGCAGCAGGTATAACTCAAGTTTATTCAAAACTAAAAGAGAACGCCAAAAACACAATACCAGTTGTCACCACAGGATTGGGCAAGGATTTTCTTGCAAAAAAAGCCGCCGAAAAAGCAAAAATCAAAAAAATTATAGACATAGACGAGTTTATGCCAGTTTCAGCTGCTGCTATGCTTTCACCAGCTGTAGGTTTAGCTTTTATGGCGGCTGTAAAATTGAAAGGAGAAAAACTAATTTGGAAGCAGTAATTAAAGTGGGGGGCAGTCTTGCTGAAGATCATAGTATCTTGAAGACTTTGTGTAATATGATAGCAAAACTCGCAACTAAACACAAGATATTGATTGTACCTGGTGGAGGCAAATTTGCCGATGTAGTTCGCGAATATGATAGGCGCTTTGAGTTACCTGCTACGATTGCACATAGATTAGCAATCATAGCAATGGGTCAGTATGGTATTGTTCTGTCACAGCTAATCCCCAACTCTTGTCTCACTGAAAAACTTGAGGATATTCCGATTTTTTTTAAGACCAAACAAATTCCAGTCTTTTTGCCAACAAAACTTGCAGTTCAAGAGAAAAAATTGGAGGCATCATGGGATGTTACTTCTGATTCCATTGCTGCTTTTATCGCAGAAAAGGCTCATGCAGCAAAAATTGTGTTAGTAACTGATGTGGACGGAATTTTCACAAAAGACCCCAAAAGGTATGGTTCTGCTCAGCTACTGCACGAAGTTTCAGTTCAGTGGTTGATGTCTCAGCCTAAACGAACCAGTGTGGATAAATTTCTGCCGAAACTTCTTTTAAATCGCCCTTTACCATGTTATGTTGTTAACGGCAATTATCCTGAGAGAATTGAGGCAGTTTTGTCGGGACAACCTACTGTTTGCACAATGATAAAGTTATAAACAAATAAGTTTGTAATTATTTGTTGGTGATTTGTTGCGTTAGCTGCTGCATCTCAAGTTGCTATTGTTAAGGGTGAACGAGGACATGAACCTGTTTTTCAAGCACTTGACCTTATTGACTATAAAACTGCATTTTCAGGTTATAAGCAAGTGCTTATTAAAGTAAATTTCATTACGGACAAAACTTGGGAGACGGGGGCAACCACAGATCCAATTGTTGTAGAGGCTCTTATTGAGAAACTGAAAACTTTACCAGTCAAGGTTTATGTTGTTGAGTCTGATGCCTCCTTGACTAATGCGGACAAAGCTTTTGTGGTAACAGGTATGAAAGACATGTGTGACCGTCACGGTGTAGAATGCCTCAACTTGAGACATTTGAAAGACAAAATCAAGCTGAAGATAACCAAAAGTGAAGCTTTGGGTAGCATAAAGGTTCCTCAAATTGTTACCCAATCTGCAATAATCAGTGCTGCAAAACTCAAAACACATGTAAATACCGTAGTCACACTGGGTATGAAGAATTTGTTTGGTTTACTTCCAGATAAGTTCAAAGCTAAATATCACGCGTTAGGCATAAACAAGGTGATTGTTGACGTAAACACAGTCATTAAACCAGTTTTAACGGTAATAGACGGTTTCGTTGGAATGGAGGGCAATGGACCGATTAACGGCACGCCTGTAAAAATGAATTTAATTATCGCAGGAAAAGATGTGGTTGCAACCGACGCTGTTGCCATTAAAGTGATGGGTATTAATCCTTACGAGGTTAAACATGTTTACAGAGCTTACGAAAAAGGCTTAGGTAACTTGGAAAAAATCCAAGTATTGGGCGAACAAATTGAAACTGTGGCGAAAACGTTTAAGCGAGCATCAAAATGAGTTTTAGAGTTATGAAATTAGCTCACGTACGATTTAAGAGGTAATAACTGTGAAAAAGAAGATTGCTGTTGCAAAATTTGGTGGCAGCCTACTGGACGCCGAGGGTAAAGGTATCCCAAAGATCCTCAGACAAATAAAACATCTAAACACTGCACATACAAATGGTCCTATAATTGTTTTTTCAGCACCCACAGGCTGTACAGATACACTTATCAAAATTGGTGAATCTTGTGCGCAGGCAAAGTGTGAGGTTTCTGCAGAGTCTATTTTTAGCATTTACAGGCACATAGCACAAACCTATGTTAAGGCACCCTATACTGAGCAGGCGACTACCGCGTTGGCTGATTGCAAAAAAATAACTGAAGACACCTTAAAATCAGTTAATAAAAGGTTCAGCGGGCACATAAAAGCTAAAGTGCTGGCACTTGGTGGTGAATTTTCAACATCTATTTTGATGGATTATGTGATGAAAAGCTATGGCTTGGACTCATGTTATCTCCAAATGCGGCAATGGCCTGTTGTTACCGATGACAATTTTGAAGACGCCACCCCCAATTACGAGTTAAGCAAACAACGTGTGCATTGTTTTTTAGGTCCTCTAGAAAAAGGCAAAGTAATTTCGATGGCGGGGTTCATGGGTGTAACTACTGATGGGTTAGAAACCATTTTAGGCAGAGGCGGCTCAGATTTGACGGCAGTTTTTGTTTCATGCTTACTCAAAGATAGGTATAATGTAGAAACTTTGCTGTACAAAGATGTGCCTATCCAGAGTGCAGACCCAAAAGTGGTTAAAGGACAAAAAACAGAGCATGTGAAAGTTTTAACCTATAACGAGGCACATAAAGCGTCGATGATGGGAATGAAAATTGTTCAGGGTTCTGCTATTGCTCTATCTAGGCAATTTGGGCAGAGACTGCATGTGATACCCATTGATGAACCTTCCAGATGTTCTGTAATACAAGCAAAAACTGCGGATCAAAAGGTAGTCAAATGCTTAACAGGCAAAACAGGTTGCGCCATACTCTCAATGCATGATGAAAAAAGTCGATCTCTAGAAGATTCCTTGAGAATCTGGGAAAAACGGAATGACTTTATTGATTTGGGCGCAGAAACTTTGGAAACGGGAGAGCGCATTCGAGATTTCTTGTTCATGGACTCTGACTTCTTAAAAAAGAATGAGGAAAAACTGAAAGGGTTCGACAAAAACTTGACTATTGAATTTGGCTTAGGCGTCGTTACATTGATAGGTGATAAAATGAAAGATTCTCCAGGCGTAGCCTCATTAGCAATTAGCGCTATCCACGGTATTAATATCAAAAGAGGAGTTTTTGCCCCTCACACCAGTCAGATAATGATTGTTGTTGAGGAGAAAAACGTTAAACCTGCGGTTGCGGCGATACATCAGAAGTGGACAGAGTTAAACAGACAACAAAGAATAGGTAACTCTTCCGATACTTAAATCAGTTAAGTGAACAAGAAAAAATAGAAAAAACAACTAAACCTTTAAAGATACCAAATGTGGCGTCAACAGCCTTTTTTTAATTTCGCAGTAAATCTGCAAAAGTTAAAAGTTCCACATTCAATGCTGGTTTTACTGCTTCAGAGATGCGAGATGCAATTATACGTTTTATGTTTTTTTCGCTGGCTATGTCCACAATTCTTTGAGTAATTATACCATCAAATATAACTGTGTCCACCCCATTGAGTTGTTGAAGCCTCTCAGCTAGCTGGCTGACAGGCATTCTCTCTACCTGCTCAACAGTCTCGTTCAGCAAAACTGCCTCAAGTGAGCCCTGAAGGGATTTAGCTGTTTCCGTTATTAACGCTGGTAACTCTATTTTTTGTTTTTCAGCTTTTTTAGGTTTGAACAGTTCAGCAACCGCAACGCGTTTCTCTAATGCCTCAACAATCTCTTTACAGTTACATTCCTCAATTTCTTTACCTCGAGGGGCACGCCCAACATACTTTATGTTAGTTACCTGTAGAAGCTCTTTCAGAATCAAATCGCCACCTCGATCGCCATCAAGAAGAGCAGTTGCCTCTTTTTCCTTAGTTAACCTTTTTATAGATTCTGGAATTTTAGCACCTTCAAGAGCGACCGTATTAAGAATCCCACAACGCATAAGATTAATGATGTCTGCTCGTCCTTCAACAATTATGATCTCTTTGCTGTCTTCAAGAGCGGGCCCAGCAGGAAGCTCATCAGGACCATACTTTTCTACTTTACCCACTTTCATTGTATCGCTGATTTCTTTATAGACCTCATCAACAGAAGGCATAGATTCAACATTCCATTTATGCAAAATTTCTTTAGCTCTGTCGATGATTATTTTGCGCCTTGCCTCCCGAATGTCTTCGATTTTATCCAAAACCACTTTAGCGCTACAGGGTCCCACACGGTTAATACTTTCGACACTTGCAGCTATTAACGCAGTGGATACGCGATCCAAACTGGTAGGTATGGTAATTGTGCCAGTGGTCCGGTCATTTTTGCTATGCAGTTCAATTTCAATTCTGCCGATACGGCCTGTTTTTTGGAGTTCTCTGAGGTCAAGTTCAGGTCCAAACAATCCTTCGGTTTGGCCAAAAACTGCACCTATTACATCAGGTTTCTCCACGACGCCTTCTATTTCAAATCTCGCATGTATAACATACTTTATAGTAAATGTTTGAGATTGACCCGTAAGCGTTATCCTCCTCGTGATGTTTTAAATATTTTAGTTAGGTTCGATCACACAATGCAAGTTTTACTGCAGCATGTGATTATTATTTAATCGGTTACTATTACCTATTGTAATTTAGCGTTGGCGTGTTTAATAATACTTGTGGTATATAAACAGAGTTATACAAAAATAGAACTAAATGTTTGGCAAACACTTTGAATTCAAAAAATTGCTATTGCTCAAACTGAGTCTAAGCCTGAATGTCGCCAACAACTTTCAGCCAATTGTTGACTTACCGTCATCTTTCTGCCCCGTTTGATACTATCTCCCGAGACTGAATTGACCAGTAGGTCAATGGACCACTGTCCCTTGTTGACTCATTCCAGCTTGCTTCTCAGTTTGAGCAGACTAATTTATGATTAAAATAGAATATAAAGTTGTCTGAACAGATAAAACGTCATTCTTGACTTAAAAAAAGCTGATTTTGACAGAACTATCTAAAATTAAGTATGGTATTACGGAAAAATCGACAAAACTATGGAGCCTATATAAATAAGCTTTAACCTAAAACTCTGAGCTGTTCATGTTAGATTTTGGGTTTTAGATTTATATTCTGTTTAACTGAAAAAGAATTTATCACAGTGCACCTTCTTTAGTATTTATTTAAGTTTGGCTACATTTTAGGTAAAGGTCTCTCGATGAGCACCAATAGAGACAGAGCAAAATTTGAGCATGATCTAAACGTTTTGCTGGCACGGTTAACAACCGATATGAGTAGCGATGCAGTTCACAAACTTAATATTCTATGCAATACCCTTCTTCAACTCCACAAGGAAAATGTTGTTAAAATTAATCATTCTGTAATGGAGCTTGTTTGCGCAAAGTACCTTGTACTTAAAGAGTATTCAGTAAAAATTGAGCAAAAGCTGAACGACATTTTGACATGCGACATCTACGCCACAAAAGGTTATGGCAATCTAATTGTGGAAATCGAGACCGGTTATATTCCGCCTGAGCATGCAATGGATCCCTTAACTTATACTTACGCTCGTTTAGCTAGCAAAATAGTTCGTTATAGTTGCTTTTCAGGTAAATTTGCAATAGGTATACCGCCACATTACATTTTGCCTTTGCCTCGTGTACTTACCCTGCCTCCAAAGAAAAGAACGCCACAGGCCATAGAAGAGATAAAAAATTTGTGCGATTGGTACTATCAAAATCCTCCTCTAACTGAAGAAGGCATCAAAAATGCGCGCATACATGAGATTTACATAATTGACGTAGATAGAACTATAGTTCGAGCTATGGATCCTGCCGCGTACATGAGACGTGCCTTGCATAAGGGCGTTATTTTTACATTTAAAGAAGAACCGCTCATAAAAAAGCCCAAGCCTCATTATCCACAAGGTTACATCGAGAAATTAGATAAATATCTCCTCTCCTAAGTGTACAAAAGTTGGGTTGCAAGTTATGAACTATTACGTTTACATCATCCTATGTAACAACGGCAGCTTTTACACTGGATACACAAAAGATGTTGCTGAACGAATTAAATTGCACTCAAACGGTCAAGGCGCAAAATACACAAAAATGCATCCACCAAAGGAAATCGTTTACCTTGAACAGTTCACTTCAAGGGCAGAAGCCATGCACCGAGAAAAAGTGATTAAAAAACTGAGTCACAAACAAAAAGCTACCCTTATCTCTATGCACAAGCGTATAGTTGCTAATTCCCCACAATAAAATAACTTGCTGCTTTTTAAGGTGAATTTTGAGTCCATATCAGGCTTTCATAAGTTAGTTAAATAGCCTGAAACTTATTATTCGCAGAAAGTATGGAGGAACGTCCTTGAAACAAAATGCATTATGTGATGGTCGAACAGCACTTGAAAGTCAGATGGCAACTGTATTTGCTGATAAAATTAAGGTACTTTCGACAGATTTACAAAAAATATTGATAGATGACATGGTTACAGCATTTGAAAATAGGTTAAACGTGTTAAATAAAGCTCAAAGAAACATCTAATTAAAAATTCAAAAAATAGAAAAAACCATAGAGATCTAATACACAAAAGCTATATATAAACAAAAATAAAAAAAGGAAAAGCTCAAACCGACGTGGGACAATGAGACGCTCTAAGCTGGAGGTGTATATTGATATTCTTAAGGTGCTGGCGCATCGTGGCCCGCTGAAGCTTACCCACATAATGTACAAAGCCAACGTCAACTGCAGCGTACTCAAAGAGTACCTAGACTTCCTCATAAAACAAGGACTCATAGAAGAACGAACC
>Ga0185342_1000031_pt1 | contig 95208 bp, 74 predicted proteins | sample ConPoolayeEmetaG_FD_128045 | JGI IMG/M metagenome (GOLD analysis project Ga0185342, IMG submission 128045) | Hot spring microbial mat communities from California, USA to study Microbial Dark Matter (Phase II) - Cone Pool mat layer E metaG... ... | reverse complement strand
ATCATCGGGACGAAAATCTCGTGCCGCTGTTAAGAAAACTCCTTAACCAGAAAATTTCAAAGAACAATCTGGTGCAACTTTAATTACCAGTTACCTGATAATTTTTGACATTATCCGGGTAAAAATGTAGACTGGTCAAAATGACCCGAAGGGAGAATCACACCAGAATTCTTACCAGAAACAAGGGAGAATTTCTGACTTTTGTCCCCAATTTTGACCACTGGCTAAATGTTAACCGCAGTAGAGGATCTTTACCTGAAAAACATGTTGGAATGAGCCGGAATGATATTGTTCGTCAGGTTAACGGAACCATCTGGGCGAGAACCAGTATTTTAGAACAGGATTTAGAACCGGAAATAAAGATTAGAAAAAAGGAATACGGAGATAAAATACTGACCGAATACCAGACGCCAGCAGGTCAGGTTTATACTGTTCATCAGTATACCAGTGATTTTACCAGAGCGTTATTTTTGAAAGAACACTGGATTAAGAAAAGGGAAGACATAAAAGTAGTCAAGTTTATTGCTCAGCATTCCCGGTACAAAATCAACCCGGAGCCCTTCTTAGAAAGTGAAAAAGATGTAGGCCAGGACGGTATTTCTCTGGTGGGACTTCCCACCTGCCTGCCCTACATACATTCCGGGAAAAATGATTGCGGCTGGGAAACAGGGATTTACCTTCTGGCAGACTATCCCGAAGAAGTAGAAGACCTGTTAGAACTTTACGAACAAAAGGCAGAAGAAACTGCAGAACTACTCTGTCAGGGACCAGCCCAGGTTATTGCCAGCAGGGATAACATGGATGAGTGGACTACACCTCCTTCTGCGTTCAAGAAGTACGCCATAGCTTATTACCGCAAGATATCTGCCATCCTGCACAAAACAGGAAAAGTTTTTCAGGTACACTGGTGCGGCCGGACCAGGCATCTTTTGCCCTTTGTGCCTGAATGCGGCATTGATGTGGTGGAAGCGGTGGCAGTCAAACCAATGGCTGACTTAACCGTTCCTGAAACCTTAAAAGAAGTGGGTGAAAATGTTATCATTCAAAGGAGGGTTACCTTCTATCTTTTCTGTCCTCAAGGAGGAAGTACAGAGCAACTGAAAGAATACGTTCTTGACCTGCTGGAAAAAGTTCCGCACGGCTTCAGGTTTGCTCTGGGCATGAGTGATAATGTTTTTCCAGATGCGGATTTTGAAAGGGTGGAGACGGTTAATCATCTGGTGTAAGAAGGAGGGAAATAGTGGCAAGGGTTTATTTTCTCCCGGTAAAAAAAATGGACCAGTTAGAACCTTTTCTGGCAAAGACAGGCCTGCCGGAACTTATTGCCCCGAAAAGCAGGGTCGCTGTCAAGATTCATTTTGGTAATTCTGGCCATACCAATCATGTCAAACCCCAGATGGTAGCACCTATTGTCTCACTTGTCAGAAGAAGAAAAGCCCATCCTTACCTGACTGATACCAATGTTCTTTACCGCGGGGAAAGAGATAATGTTTTCAGCCATCTTCAGGTAGTCTGGCATCATGGTTATCAGTATCTGGATGCCCCTGTTCTTATTGCTGGTGACCAGGAACTTTCCGTAGAGGTTCCAGGAACTGGGGGAAGAAAGGCTTACCTCGCCCGTGAGTTCAGCCAGTTTGACTTTTTGGTAGCTGTGACCCATTTTAAGGGACATCTTCTTTCCGGGATTGGAGGCACCATAAAGAATGTCGGGATGGGCTGTGCTTCCAGAAAAGGAAAGTTTGCCATGCATGCCAGCGTGGAGCCCCGGCTTAACCCCAGCCGGTGTACCGGGTGCGGAGAATGTGTAAAAAATTGCCCGGCCCAGGCTATCACTCTGGTAGCCAGAAAAGCACAGATTGATAAAACAAAGTGTTTCGGTTGCGCTCAGTGTGTCCATGTCTGTCCGGAAGAAGCCATCGCCATCCCCTGGTCCAGTACCACATCTGTCCAGTTTCAGGAAAGACTGGCCTTCTACGCTGCGGGAGTAATTTCTCTTTACAAAGATAGGTTTTTCGCTGTCAACTACCTTTTTAATATCGCTGCCAACTGCGATTGTCTGAGTAATCCTGGACCTCTGCTGGTACCTGATATCGGCGTTCTGGCTTCTTCTGATCCGGTAGCTATTGACCAGGCTTCGGTTGATTTAGTCAGGGAAACACCCGGGGAGAAATGGGGACCCGGTGTAGACAAATTCCAAAAAGTCTGGCCTGACTGCCCTTACCAGGAACAACTCCAGCAAGCAGAAAAACTGGGACTTGGTACCAGGAAATACCAGCTGGAGACATTCTAAAAGTTTTGTCTTAACCTTTTTTCAGCTTCTTCCAGGCTTCTTTCATCTTTTTCATTTCCTGGTTCAGTTTTACCCGGTGGGGAGTTTGCTGGTTGCCTGGATGAAAAAGCCAGCGACCCTGGTTATCCCGCAACACCGGCATTCTTTTTTCTACAGGCGGAACTTCTATAACCCTGGTAGGTTTCTCCGCATACCAGTAGGCTACACTGCTGTAATCGTTAGCAAGATGGTTTCCATGGCCATGTTCTATGGTCACCTTGATTTCTTTCTGGAAACGTACCGGGTTTTCCAGGTGAAAGATATAAGATGTTTGATACCCTCCAGAGCGACCTGTCCAGAGATTATCCCCGGCCATACTTAGAGTGTAACCTTCGTAAAGGGAGGAACCATTACGGCCAAAAGCGTTGGGCTGCATTCCCCAGGCCTGGTTGAAGTAATCCTCGCTACCAGTACCGTGCAAATCTGGTGGCCATTTATACCCGTCCACCCAGATCATATCATCTCCTTCTCCCCACCAACTTCCCTGAAAATTAGCCACACTCAGGTTGCAACCGAGGTAATGACCGCGGCCTTTAGTCTCCAGGATGACATAATTGTTTTCCCAGGCAAGTTGTTCTTTGTTCACAATGTTAGCCTGGGCAGAATTGGCAGTTATTTCCGGTCCCCAGCCTCCGAAGGGATTAGCCCGGCGAAATTCAGCATGGAAATAGCCAAGGTTCTCCTCCGGTACTTCTGGCCAGAGTTCGTAATCAATATAAAAATACTGACCGTGGTCTTCCTGGCTTTCGTTCACCAGTTCTACTAAGGCTTTTTTCCGGAAAGGCATGGGTACATAGCAGTTTAAAGCACAACCAGCATTGAACTGGTAATTATTCCTCGTAGAAGCGGTAAAAAGAAAAGACTGGAAGGAATTGACCAGACCATGTCCCAGGCAGAAGAAATCTCCTAAAGGTACGTTGATGCTGGGGTAACCTGCCTGGTCCCAGGTGATTCTTAGCAAGCACTCCCGATAATGTTTTTGCTGGGTCATCCAGATATGGGTAATACAGCCAGGACCATCAATTTCAGCCAGAATTTTACTTTTTCCCGCAGGAATAACCCAGTAGTCAGCGTTTCTTCCTGTCCTGTCCCAGGAAGAAAAACGGCCAGTTTTTCCTTCCGTAATTTTAGCCAGATGGTAAAGCATATCTCCCCCTTGTTAAACTTTACTCTTTCTAATCCCGGGCTGCCAGTTCGCTACAGCCAGGAGCTGATGGTTGCTTTCTTGCCAGATCTAAAATCCAGTCAGGGAAGCAGCCACCAGCATCTGCCAGAGCCTGGTTCCTCAGGTATCTTACGACTTCTGGATGCTGGCTGGCAACATTGACATCAAAAGGTTCTTTTCTTGTCAAATCATAAAGAAAAATGCCTGTTCCGTCAGCCTTATAGTTAAGCCACCAGCGCTGGGTGATAACAGTAGGTGTGGCACTCCAGCCACAGGTTACATGGTCGCGAAAATGTTTCACTCCTTTCAAAGCAGCCTTCAGGAAAGGTTTACCTTCTATCTCTGGCGGTAGTTTCACACCCGCTTCCTCTAAGATGGTGGCTGCCAGGTCGTGATGCTGAATGAAAAGAGAGCTTTTTCTCCCGGCATACCTGGCTCCTGGCAAACGAATCATTAACGGAACCTCGTAAACTTCCGGACTGGAAGGATACGGCCGTTTACCAAGATAGCCATAATCACCGAGGGAATGTCCGTGGTCAGCAGTTAAAATCACCATGGTGTTGTCCAGAAGACCCATTACCTTAAGACTCTCCATGAAGAAGCCAAACCAGCGGTCACACATGGTAACTTCTCCACTGTAATTAGCCTGGGTACGTTTCAGAAGATAACTATCCATTTTTTCCTCAGAATAGCCTGACTTTATCTGTTCTGGCCCTTCTTCTGGCAGGTACATCTTCCGGTAATAGGGTGGTACCAGCCAGGGCTCGTGCGGGTCAAAGGATTCTACCACCAGGAAGAATTTCTCAGCATCCTGGTTTTGTTCCAGCCATCTGGAGGCTTCCCGAAATACTCTGGGAGCAAAAAATTCTTCCTCCTGCCAGCGGTCATGCATATTCATAATACATTGCTGAATGAATTCCAGACTGCGCTGGTTTTGCAGTTTTTTTGGTAACCAGTAATCAAGCTCCTTCTGACTTAGCCGTGGTCCAGAACGGGCCGGGTCTATCTCCTGTCCCCGGAGGAAGGTCCACTGGTGAAAACCTCTCCAGAAATTCTTGGAAGGTTTAAACATGTGGTAAACATCAGAGACCAGAGCAGTACGGTAACCTTTTTCTTGCAGCAGTTCTGAAACAGTAGGCTGGTTTTCTGGAATTGGTCCCCAGCCGGCTGCTCCTACAAAATCTCCTTTCAGCCGGAAATCACCATCAAAAAACGGGTAAACACGGCGACCGGTGTAAAGGGCTCTTCTGGCTGGCAATGTGGGTAAAGATTCCGGGAACATCCTGGTGAAAATAATTGCTTCTTTAGCGAAAGCATTGAAATGGGGAGTAAAGACTTTTCCCCAGAAAGGCTGGCCGTATACTTGCAGACAGTCCTTTCTTAAGGAATCAAAGACCACAAGAATGATGTTCATTTCCCTCCCTTTTCAGTTTCAGGTATTATAACATAGAGAAAAATTTGACCGAACAACTGTTTTCGCTAAAATAAGTGCCAGTAACCGCAAAAACAATGATTACTTTTGGACCGGTTCCTTCCAGAAGACTGGGTGCCAGTTTGGGAATTAACAACATCCCGGCTAAACACTGTAGCTATAGCTGTGTTTACTGCCAGGTGGGATTGACACCAGCCACAGAAATAGAAAGGAAAGCCTTTTATCCACCTGAGGAGATATTCCAGAAAGTGAAAGAGCGGGTGGAGAGTTTAACGGCTGCCAAGGAAAGGATTGATTATTTAAGTTTTGTACCTGACGGAGAACCAACCCTTGATTTAAACCTGGGCAGGGAAATAAGGCTGGTGCGGAAATTAAACATTCCTGTGGCAGTAATTACCAATGGTAGTCTTCTCTGGCGGGAAGATGTCCGGCAGGAATTGAATGCAGCAGACTGGGTATCAGTAAAAGTTGGTAGTGCCAGTGAAAGACAGTGGAAGAAAATCCACCGTCCAGACCCGGGTCTGGACTGGGAAAAAGTTCTCCAGGGAATTTCTCTTTTTGCCAGCCAGTATCAGGGACAACTGGTCATCGAGACTCTTCTGCTGAAAGATATTAACGATAGTTCTTCTTCCCTTACAAAAATAGCCCGATTCATCAGGAAAATCTCCCCGGCTAAAGCCTATCTGGGAGTACCAACAAGACCCCCGGCAGAACCATGGGTAAAACCATCCCCGCCAGCGAAAATCAACCTGGCTTACCAGATTTTTACTGAAGAGGGACTTCCTGTAGAGTTGATGGTGTTTCAGAACCCGTCTTCTTTTGGATTTTCTGGAGATGCCCGGGCAGACCTTCTGGCTATTACTGCTGTTCATCCCATGGACCAGCAGCAGGTTGCTGAATTCCTTCAGAAAGCAAAGGCAGACTCTTCGGTGGTGGAAAAACTCGTCTCTTCCGGGCTGGTGCGCTGGGTAAATTACCGTAACCGGCGTTTTCTGGTACGCTGGTCAGAACCGGAAAAGGAGAGAAAAAATGGATAGGGAAACAGCACTCCAGCTTCTCAGAAAGCATATCACCAACAAAAACCTTTTAAAACATTCACTGGCGGTGGAAGCCTGTCTGAAAGCTCTGGCAGTCCGTTTAAACCAGGATGTGGAAACCTGGGGACTGACCGGTCTACTCCATGATATTGATTATCAGCAAACCAGAGACAAACCAGCCAGCCACGGACTGGAAGCCAGGAAAATACTGGAAGGTCTGGTACCGGAAAATGTCTTAGAAGCCATCGCTGCTCATGCCGGACATGGAATGCAGAGTGATAAACTTCAGCAGGCAATCTGTGCTGTGGACCCGTTAACAGGTTTAATCGTTGCCTGTGCTCTGATTAGACCGGAGAAAAAACTGGACCTGGTTGACACGGCTTTTGTTCTGCACAGGTTTGGGGAAAAAAGGTTTGCTGCAGGAGCTGACCGGCAGGCTATAAAAGGATGTGAGAAACTGGGGCTTTCTCTGACAGAATTTGTTGACCTCTGCCTGCAAGCCATAAAAAAAATTGCACCGGAACTGGAACTGTAAAGTCAGATACCAACAAGAGAAATCCGATACTTCTCGCAGAGAGAAAATACCTTACCCTGATGGGCAACGATTGTGCGAGCAGACTCCACTGCCAGAACCCTGCCACCAAAACTGGCCAGATTTCTTATGGTGCCAGGACCAACCACCGGTAAATCAAACCGGATATCTTTCTTTCTACCAGCCATCTTTACCACTACAAAATCCTGACAAAGCTTACCAGTTCTTTTTATCATCTCATCAGTTCCTTCCAGTCCTTCCACAGCAATTACAGCCTGGTTTTTCACACTTACGGATTGACCAATGTGGAAGGAAAGAAGATTCTGAAGAACTTTCCTGCCAAATTCTATGTCCCTGAGGTAATTTTCTGCTGGTTTTTCTCCAGCCAGCAACCCTTTTTTTGCCATAAAATCCGGGAAAACCTTCGTCAAGGGAATAATATTGATTTTCCTTTCTTTCAGCCAGCAACCAAGATGCTGCAAAATATTCTCACTCTGAAAAACATCAAGTTTTTCCAGAATTTTGTGTTTCGGGGCTTTGTTCTGGAGAGTAAAAGCAACATTGTGTGGAATGCGACCTACCAGAAGGATTCTGTCAATTTTTTCCCTTTCAAAAATTTCCTCCAGGATATCCATCCGGGTCAGGTCTATCTGGTAGGAGGAAGGGAATTTTAAAAAAACAGGTGTGAGAGAAAGAAGAACTATCTCTTCCTTTCCCTTCAGCCTGGCGAGCGCCAGCCGGGACAGTTCATCATCTGAGACAAAAACAGCTAACTTCCCTTTCTTTTTCACCATGAAAGCTTTTCTGATTAACTTTCTGCGAGAATAAATTTCAATCTGGGGATAGCTTCAGAATCCTTAACTCCACTGAAGACAGAGTATCTCAACTGACCATCGGTAAAGGTGCAACCACCAGCAACTCTCACCCGAAAGAAAAGGTAATTTTTTCCTGATTCTACCTGTCTTTTTACCGGCTCGCTGACATCCAGAACCAGCTTCTGTTTGCTGTTTTCTACCGGTGCCGGAATCATAGCTATTTCCGGATGAATAACTTTAGCCTGGTAGTCTGCAGAAACAATTTCCTCCGGTGTAGAGGAATCAATCAAATCAACCACAAGATTATCAAAAGGAACCTTACCAACAGCGTTAACCCGGGTTAGCTCCAGAAAAACATTTTTTATTTTTCCTTTCTCCTGCCTTAACGGTGAGAGAGAAAACTTAAGGATGCCTCTCAGTTCCAGCCAGCTTTTTTTGCTCAAATCCCTCTGTCCTACCAGGAAATGTTCCTTTTCTTCGCCGGAGACAACCTGATTAATAATTTCAGGCTGTGCTGGTTTTTCTCCAGTCGCGGAAATATAACCAATCTGTTTCTTTCCAGCCGGGATGATAACGGTCTTCTCTTTCTCCGGGGTGGGCTTGAAGATTAAGCAGCCAAACCGGGAAAGAGAATAATACCACGGGTCTAAAACAGGTGACCAGACTGTAAAACGGTAGTTTCCATCCCTGGCATTCCACCGGATGAACTGACCGCGGAGTTTCTCGCAAACTGTCTTTGTCCCGGGCAAACTGTTCCAGGGGATGGCTACTGCCACCGCCCAGCCGTCACCAAGTTTTTTCCCGGTAACAACAATTTTCTGTGTATCCCACTCCAGCATCTTATGGCTGGGGAAAAAACCTCTTCTGGGACTGGGCATGATGTCATAACGACTGCTGAAGGATCCTTTCGGATTAACAATCAGTTCAATGTATCCTTCTGCTTTTTCCGGCTGCAGGTGAATGATAAATTTATCATCCTGTTCCACCTCCGGGTTCTCCCTGCCTTCTGCCCGGGCTACTATTTCCTCTGTCTCTTTCTTCAGCTTCATCCAGGCTGCTACATAGAAATTTTCATCATCGTAACCGATTTTCACCTGACTTTTCTCTTCCACCTTGTTGCCGCTCACTTTTTCCACCAGTTCCAGGTAAACAGGTATCCTTTGCCATAACTGCTCAAAAATGTTTGCTTCTTTTACTGAAAAATCCTTCAGGTAAACTGCCTGGTAAGAGGGGACACTGCCAGCAGCCTGGTGAAACTTCTCTGCCTCTTTGAAAAACGGTCCATAGGCTTTCTCATAAAACCAGTCCAGTCTTTTCCGGTAGATACTGCTTTCTTCTGTCCTGGAGATAGCCTTCTGGTAAATAGCCCTCAGTTCCCTTAAAATTTCTGGCGGATAACTTTCTAAGTAAACTTGCTGGCTGCCTACATTGCTGTGCGCTGGTTCCTGGCTCCATTTTACCTTCTCCCACCTTTCTTCCAGAAGAGAATAGAACTTCTCCATCTCCTCACCAGCCGGCCCAAACAAATCATGGCACCAGTCGTGCCTGGCTTTATCCAGGTCTAAATCTGGATTCCATAAAAGACGATGCATTAACCATACTATCCGGTAGGTAAGATAAAGCTGGGGCATATCAGCCTTGGTTTCCGGATTGAAACCATTATTGAAAATTCCCAATGCTTTGTCTTTCAGAAAATTAATATGGTCCTTCAAAACATGGGGGATTTCCGTAGGTGCTATAAACCAGGTGTTAGGATAACAGAAGTAGTCCCAGATAATAAGTCTTTCTGGATTACGGTTGACTAACTGGAACCAGTCCAGAATCAACTGCCGGTTGCTTTCTCTCACTCCTGGCTGGTTTTGAACTACCACAGTGGGGATTAAACATAAGGTGATACCAACGTTATCAGGAAATTTTTCTATGCTGGTCGGTGGTAGTTTATACTGCTGATAAGCCAGAGACCAAATCACTGCCTGGGGATGTTTTTTCTTCACTTCACTGGCATATCTGTAGAGAAAATCAAAAACCAGATTAGAAGCTGCACCATGCCTGCCCCTTTCCGGGGTAATTTTCTTCAGACAGTTTTCACAAACGCAGTAGCGGGGTACATCATTGGGACCAAAAGGGATATTGTTACCCCGCGGTTTAGCACCTCCTCCTACCCATGGCTTAATATTACCTGTTTTAAAGTACTCGTCCACATTCTCCAGATGCTGTTTGAGAACCCCTGGTTCAGACAAACAAAGGTAGGTCCTGTTCTTGCCGTCAGGGTCTAAGTTCAACGCCCGGCTACCATCTTCTTTTAAGGCAAAATATTCGGGATGACTTTTTCCATAGTACTGATACCAGTTGTTATGCGTATGATTGGAAGAAAGACCCCGGGAGAATCCAAATCTTAAGACCGGGTGCCAGGCTTGTGCCACCGCAGTCTTCCAGTGACTGATACCACCCATCCGATAAGGAAAAAATGGTGCACCGGAAAGAGAAAGATTATCTGGCAAACTCAACCTTGCAGAAAAAGGTATTACCGTACCCAATTCCTCCGGTGCAAAATACCATCTAATTTTCAGTGTTTCTTCCAGAAAACGATAAACACCATTAAGGGTTCCCCGGTCTATCCCTTCTTCAGAAACTTCGCCTACAATAGCCACTCCTTCTGGAAAACTTTTTATCAGATATCCTTCCCCGGGTAGTCCCTTTCCGGTAATACCATTTTTTTCTCCGATTCTGGTTTCCCCGATCAGGAGATAAGGCTTCTGGGGATTTTCTGATTCTTTTCTGATAGGCAGTCTCACCCCGGTTGCCTTCTCTATGTGCTTCTGAAGAAATTCTGCTGCGTACAGACTGGCATTCTCCAGTTTGCTATCAAACAAAAGTAATCTGCCTGGTCCATCACCAATGACGATACTACCCCTTCCTTTACCGTTTTCCAGGAAAACGATTTCTCCTTTTGCCCTGAATGATAGACACAGACAGAAGACAAAAACTAAAACCCGGGCTAATTTATTTTCCATTCCAGCAAAGGTATTTCAGCGGCAGAGTAAGTTCCTACGTGGCCATCAACAAAGAGAATGTTCATCAGAGTGTTCTCCCGATGGCTGAAACGAAGAAAAGTACTGGCAGAATCTGTTGTCACATAGGCATAACCTCGCCAGTAATTACCGAACTGTCCTGATTCTCCGAGAAGCACATGCTGACTGACATTTTTTATTCTGGTGGCTCTGGTCGTGGGAAATCCTTGTGCTTCCCAGTTAGCCCAGCCTGATGGAGAAGGGTTGTAGCCCAACGGTCTATTCATTCCATAATGGCTTCTAAAAGGTACATTAGATGAGGAAATACTCCGATAATTAGGATGCACATAAGGAAGATAGGTGGGACACTGAATAATCTTCAGACTGCGGATATACGGTGTCAGATGGGTCACCCAGTCTATTTTGGCAGTGGCAGCACCCTCCTGAGTGCCGCCGGGTCCCTGCCAGATAGGGGGAAACCAGTTATCGTAATCAATCAGATAAAGGGAAAAGCTCACCCCTAACTGTTTCAGATTGCTGATACAGACAGACTGCCTGGCTTTCTCCCTGGCTCTGGAAAGTGCCGGCAAAAGTAAGGCTGCCAGTATGGCGATAATAGCCACCACCACCAGAAGTTCTATCAACGTAAACCCACGGCTTTTATCCATTCAGCACCTCCTTTGTTTTCCTTTCCACTTCCACTTCTGCAAACCACCTGTCCATCTCTTTTTCCATCTGGCTTACCATTTCTGGATACTTCCAGGATAAATCTTCCTGCTCCCATGGGTCCTGTTTTAGATTAAAAAGCTGGGCTGGGTTTTTCTCTTCTGAAAAACCAGGGAAACTTACAGGCTGAATCTGCCTGAATTTTTCTGGCTGGTAGGTATATTCCCGGTCAATTTCTCCTAACTCTGGCGGGAATTCCATTGTGGCGGGTAAAGGTGGCCTGACAAGTTTCCAGTCTCCGTCCCGCATAGCCATATTGGAAAAAGCCACTGGACTAAGTCTATTCCACTGCCAGAACCTTTTTGTTTCTTCCAAGCTTTTCCCCAGAAGGGCTGGCCAGATACTCACTCCATCAATTTTCTTCATCCCGGAAGGTAACTTAATTTTAGCCATTTCTAAAAGCGTTGGGAGCCAGTCTGTGAAATGTACCATTCTATCTATGTTTTTACCTTCAGGCAGCATTGTTTGCCAAGAGATTAACATGGGCACTCTGATACCACCTTCGTAAACATTACCCTTGGAACCTCTAAAGAAGCAGTTGTACCTGGTAGTAGACATCTCACCTTCTCCGCCAAACTGTGGCCCATTATCACTGGTAAAAAGAACTATCGTCTTTCTCTCCAGATTCAGCCGCTGTAATTCCTCCATGATTTGACCTATACCTTTATCCATCCGGTGAATCATAGCGTAGATATAACAAACTCCCCTGGTCAGTTCTTTTTTCCCCAGAAAAAGATTCAGTTCTTCTTCAGGAGCCTGCAGGGGAAAATGGGGAGCGTTATAAGTTAAATGAAGAAAAAAATTATCTTTTTGATGTCTGCGCAAAAAATTAATTGCTTCTTCAGTGAAAACATCAGTGAGGTAACGGCCGTCTGCTTTCACCAGCTTTTCATTGTAATAAAGGTGCCACCTGTAGTAATCCTGCCAGCCACCACGAAAACCAATAAATTCATCAAAACCACGACTGTTTGGATGGTACTTCTTTTCTATGGCACCTAAGTGCCACTTACCAATAATTCCGGTAACATAGCCTTCTTTCTTCAGGATATCTGCCAGGGTTATCTCATCTGGTGCCAGTCTGTCCAGACCCTGCATCTGGAAAGTATCAATGCAGCCAGTGCGGTGGGGATAACGACCGGTAAGCAAAGCTGCCCTGGCTGGGCTGCAGACTGGAGAAGCAGAATAGTGCTGGGTTAAACAGATACCTTTCTGGTAGAGGTTATCCAGTACCGGTGTCCGGGAAAGACCTCCATTTAAAAAACCAAAGTCTCCATAGCCCATATCATCAGCTAAAATAAAAAGTATGTTGGGCCTTGTTTTCATAAGGAATCATCCACCGGAAGTTTAGCTCCTGTCAACTTTTTCATTTCTTCCAGGGCTTCTATCATCTGCGTTCTTCTCCCTGAATCTTTTTCCGCCAGGTTTCTTGTCTCTCCAGGGTCTTCCAGAAGATGGTAAAGTTCCAGGCGGTTATATTCGTAGTTTTGAATTAGTTTATACTCAGCAGTTCTTAAGGCAGAAGCTGGTTGACCGCCCTGGTTACCATAATGAGGGAAATGAAAGAAAATCATTTCTCTATCCAGTTTTTCCTTCCCTGCAAGCAGAGGAACCAGACTTACTCCATCTACATGCTGTTTCGGCTGTAATGGCAAATTGACCATCTGCAGAATGGTGGGATAAAAGTCAGTAGAGATAACAGGTACCTGGCAGACTTTCTTCTCTCTTTTCTCCGTCACTCCTGGCCAGCGAATAATCAGGTTGACCCTGATACCACCTTCTTCCAACCAGCCTTTCCCTTCCCTTAAAGGCAGATTACAGGTATGGGAACCTTCAGCGGTAGACAGGCCTCCGTTGTCTGAAGTGAAAATGATAATGGTGTTTTCCCATTTACCTGTCTCTTTCAAAAATTGAAAAAGCCGGCCTATATTTTCATCCAGATTCTCAATCATCCCAGCGTAGATTGGGTCTGATTGCACCAGCCGCCTGACTACCCGCAGATGCTTTTTGTGCTCACAGGGGAAAAATTCACCTTCCTGGAAGGTCTTCACCTTATCCAGCCCCAGTTTTTTCACCTTTTCTTCATATTTCCGGACATACCTTTCCGGGGCAGCGGCTCTGGCATGGACAGCATAATGAGAAAGATAGAGAAAAAATGGTTCTGGAGATTCTCTCACCAGTTTGATGGCTTCCTCTGTCAATCTATCTGTCAGAAACTCTCCTTCCGGACCATCTGGAAAACCTGGTATCCGGTAGGGACTGAAATAACCATACCGGGGAGCACCCCATTCACAACCCGCCACATTTTTGTCAAAACCTTGATATTGTGGAAGATATTGAGATCCTCCCAGATGCCACTTACCTACATGATAGGTCCTGTAACCAGCTTCCTGCAGAGTCTTCGGAAGAGTTTTTTCACTTAAAGGAAGATACTCCAGGTTGGCTGGAGGAAGAAGTTTTCCTCTCTCCCTGCCGCCTATATAATTGGTAATTCCTAATCTTGCTGGATACTTGCCGGTCAGAATACTGGCTCTGGTTGGCGAACAAACCGGACTGGCAGCATAAGCGCTGGTAAAGAGGATTCCCTCTTTCTGCAGTCTATCAATGTTGGGGGTCTCATAGAATTCACTACCGTAGCAGGAGAGGTCCTTCCAGCCTAAATCATCAATCAGAATAAAAACAATATTCGGCCTTTCAGAAGCTACCATTTTCTTTATCACGTGCTTTTTCTTCTTTGGCTATACCCCTTTGCGAGTTCTGAATAAAACGAATAATCTGGTCAATCTCTTCACAGGCAGGAAGTTTCTCTAACTCTTTCAGACCTGCAGAGATATTCAGGCCAGAGCGGAAAAGTATCCGGTAAACCTCTTGTAAAATGTTAATTTTTTCCTGAGGAAAATTGCGGCGTTTCAGACCAATTTTGTTAATTCCACAGGGTAAAGCAGGATGGCCATCAGCCATAATGAAAGGAAGGATGTCCTTGGTAATTTTTGAACAGCCACCTGTGATAGAATGGGCTCCTATCCGGCAGAACTGATGAACCCCGGTTACACCGCCAATAATGGCATAATCTTCCACTACAACATGTCCTGCCAGTGCTCCCAGGTTAGCAATGATAACATGATTGCCTATGGTACAGTTATGGGCAATGTGTACATTGGCCATAAAAAGGTTATGATGACCGATGATTGTGCTTTCCCCTTCAGAAGTACCCGGGTTCATGGTCACAAACTCCCTGATGGTATTGTAATCACCAATCTTCAGGTATGTTTCCTCTCCGCGGTACTTCAGGTCCTGAGGAATACTGCCAAGGACAGCTCCAGTAAAAATACGACAGTTTTGTCCAATGGTAGTATGTCCCAGAATGTGTACATGCGGACCTATCACAGTTTCTCGGCCAATTCTTACTTTTCCTTCAATGATAGCATAGGGACCAATTACTACTTCCTCATCCAGTTCAGCTTCTGGAGAGATAATAGCGGTAGGATGTATCCTTCTCATGCCCGCTCAATGAAATCATAAAATGGGACGAAGTTCACGCATCCATCAGTGTGAACATTAACAAAGCTTCCGCTGCCAGTCGGTCTTCCACATACGCTTTACCCTGGACCTGACCGGTCTTACTCCGCATTTTCAAAACCTGGACTTCCAGTCTTAACTGGTCCCCGGGGGTGACTGCCCGGCGGAATTTAACACGGTCAATGCTTAAAAAATAAGCCAGTTTCCCTCTGTTTTCTGTTTTGCTCAGCATCAAAACTCCTCCCACCTGAGCCATCGCCTCCACAATTAAAACACCGGGCATCACCGGACGACCAGGAAAATGTCCCTGAAAGAACCATTCGTTCATGGTAATGTTTTTCACACCAATTGCTTTGTCAGCCTGAAGTTCCAGGATGCGGTCGACCAGAAGGAAAGGGTAACGATGAGGAATGATAGTGGTAATCTCATCAATGGTCAGCGTCTGGGTATGAAGAGGTAGAAGAGAAGGTGCACCGATACCCACTGAACGTTCTCTCCTCTGTACTTCCCGCAATTTACGGATAAGCCTGGTATTTAAGGCATGGCCGCTGCGAATACCTATAATGTGGGCTGCCAGTGGTACCCCTAAGAGGGCTAAATCACCTATCAAATCTGAAATCTTATGTCTTACCGGCTCATCGGCGAAACGGAAACTATTCTTAATAACACCTTCCGGTCCGATTACCAGGGTGTTGGAGTAGTCTGACCCTTTCCCCAGACCAAGGCCACGCAATCTTTCCACTTCTTCTTCCAGACAGAAGGTTCTTGCTGGAGCCAGTTCCCTCATGTAAGTTTCCGGGTCCACCACAAAAGAAGCATACTGGGAACGTAGATACGAATGGTTATAATCAAGGGTATAAGAAACTTTTAAAGTATCTCCGGGTAAGGCAATCACATGAGAACCATTTTCTGAAATGTAAATTGGTTCCTTAATCTTGAGAACCTCTTTGACCTGGGGTAGTTCTTTTATACCCGCCTGTTGCAGAATCTGAGCAAAAGGAAGAGAACTACCATCCATTCCAGGGCATTCCTGACCTTCTACTTCCACGAAAACATTGTCAATCTCCAGGGCATAAAGTGCAGAAAGCAGGTGCTCTACCGTATGAATGGCATAGGAACCCATGCCCAGGGAAGTCCGACGGGGATACTTATCAATATCCAGCTGTTGCTCCACTTCTGCCCGAACTGGCATAGCACCCGGTACATCTTTGCGCTGAAAAAGAATTCCGGTATTGGCGCAAGAAGGTCTGATAGTTACCCTGCTTTTTTCTCCAGTGTGAAGACCTGTACCTTCCAAGGTAGCAGGACTTTCAATCGTCCTCTGATTTCTGTTCATTCTTAGCTTTCAGTCTTTCCTCTAAGGCTGCTACCTTTTCTTCCAGTTTCTTCAGACGTTCCAGAATGGCTGGCTGTTTGCGCAGGTAGGCTTGAAAACGCATATCCTCCCATTTTTCTCTGGCCGGAAAACCGGTAACATGAGTATCCGGGGGAACATCCTTGGTTACTCCTGCTTTACCACCAATGATAGCATTGTCTCCAATGGTCAGATGTCCGATAATGCCCACCTGGCCTGCAATAATAACATTGCGACCGATGGAGGTGCTGCCGGAGATTCCTACCTGGGCGACAACGATAGTATTGTCGCCTATGGTTACGTTATGGGCAATCTGTACCAGGTTATCAATTTTAACTCCTTTGCCGATATAAGTTTTATCAAACCTTGCCCGGTCAATGGTAACATTGGAACCAATCTCTACATCATCTCCAATTTCCACTGTACCTATCTGGGGAATTTTATGGTGGACTCCTCTGACCGTAGCATAACCGAATCCGTCATCACCAATCACTGTACCGGAATGGATAATAACCCGGTTACCAATCTTAATCCTTTCCCTCATTATAACCTGAGGATAGATAATACAGTCATCTCCCAGTTCCGTGTAATGCCCGATGTAAACACCAGCACCAATCACACAACGATTACCTATGACAGCATAGTCCTCAATTACCGCATAGGGCTGGATGGAAACATCCTTGCCCAGACGCACATGCGGACCGATGATAGCCGTTGGATGTATCCCTGGGGGGAAAGTAATCGGTTCCGGTCCCACGGAACTGACAATTTGAGCAAAAGCCAGAGAAGGGTTTTCTACCTGGATAAGAGTCGCAGAGACTGAATTGCAAATATCAGGAGAAACTATCACCGCTGAAGCCTTGGTACTCTGGAGAAGGGAAAGGTACTTCCGGTTGGCAATAAAGGTTAAATCTCCCGGCTGGGCTTCTTTAATTCCTGAAATACCTTTAATTTCTAAGGTCTCATCTCCGATTACCTTCCCCTTAACAATCTTAGCAATTTCTGCTACAGTCATTGTCTCCACCAGTCGTCATTTGTTTAAAATTTTCAGAATCTCTTCGCTTAAATCTAAACCTTCAGGTCCGTAGACCACTACCCGGCTATCTAAAATCAAAGAGTAGCCATTCTTTTTCCCGTAATCCCTTGTAGCCTTCACAATCTCATCCAGACACTCCTTCTCCAGTTCTTCCCTGCGCATATCCAGTTTCTGATTAACCTCTTTCCAGCGTCCAGAGAAATCCTGAACCATCTCTCTCAGTTGTTCCTCTTTTTTTTGCCGTTCTTCCGCCTTAAGAAGGTCTTTTTTCTTGTCAAAATCTTCCTGCTCCTTCTTAATTTTATCCTGGAGTCTGTTTATCTCCTTCTGCTGGGCTTCTACCTCTTCCTTAAACTTCTTCTCATTCTCATGTGCCTTTTTATACCCCTGAAAAATTTTCTGTAAATCAACGTATCCCGTCTTTCCTTCCGCAAAACCTGTGGCCCAGAAACCAAGAGAAAAAACTACCAGGCCTGCTACAAACCATCTTCCTTTCACTTTTTACCTCCCGGCGAAACTTCCGCCGCTTTGTTAAAAGCCAAAACTCATGCCAAAGTGGAACCGCCCTTTCTCCTGGCCCTTTTCCCTATCCAGAGCAATCCCATAATCAATCTGGATAGGTGTCCGGAATAAAGGAACCATTATCCTTAATCCAGCACCTGCTCCTTTCCGCAGGTCGCCAAAGGACATCTGTTTGTCCCACACATTACCGATATCAAAGAAAAATACCCCTTTCAGAATGTCCTGGTAAATAGGATACAACACCTCCAGACTTTGTGCAAAAATGCTTCTGCCACCCAGCGGTTCTCCTGTGGTAGGGTCTTTCGGACCAAGGGACCTTTCTTCATAACCGCGCACAGTTCCGATTCCACCACCAAAAAATCTTTCAAAGATAGGAATATCAGAGGTATCACCTGTTTCTCTGATGGTGCCGAGATAAGTTTTACTGTGGAAGATGGTTTTCTTAAAAGGCAAAGGATAGTAAAAATTTTCTTCCAGGGTAAGCTTCCAGAAATTTAAATCTCCCTGAAAGGGACCCCCGGCATACTCCAGGCTGCTGCGGGAGGAAAATCCTCTGGTCGGCAACAACCTGCTGTCAAGTCTGCTATATTCAAAAGATGTCGCCAGACTGTTCTTCCAGTATGTTCCTGCCTGACTGGCAATAGAAGGAATGGTAACATCGGAAAGAGTTACGCGTTCAGATTTTACAGTAAAACCAAGGGAAAAATCTTCCCAGCGCCGACCAAACCTTATGTCTCCTCCTAACCGTTTCTCGTCATATTCATCCCAGTCTCTGGTCCAGCGGTATAAATCTGTTCCTAACCAGACTGGCCGGTCAAGAAAATATGGCTCGGTGAAACTCAGATAAAAACCTTGATTGGTTTGACCTATCTGCAGCCAGAGCTTCAGGTCCTGTCCACCACCAGTAAATTTAGGAAAATTAGTCAAATCAAAGTTGGTCTGCTCCAGACTGATAAATCCCACCAGTTTATCTACAGAACTGAAACCGCCACCGAACATCAGGATTCCTGTCTTTTCCTTTTCCTTGACATCAACAACCAGATTAGCTTTGTCCGGTGCCAGAGAAAACTCTGGAAAAATCCTCACCTCTTCAAAGTAGTTGAGGTCCCTTAATCTGCCAAAAGTCTTGTCCAGAGCCTGTACGGAAAAAGTATCACCGGGAGCCAGAACTACCTCCCGGCGAATTACCTTATCCTTCGTGCGCACATTCCCCCGGATAACCACCTCATCTACAGTAAAGACATTGCCAGGTTCTATCTGATAAGTGAGATTGATTTTATTGTCTTTCAGGGCAGGTTCAGGAAGGGATTGAATCTGCACCTGGATATACCCCCGGTCAAAATAAAACTTCTGTAGTCTGGCGAGATTACCCTGTGCTTTACTTTCGTCAAAATAATCTCCTTCCTTTACTAAAACAAGCTGTTTTTGCAATTCTGTTTCCGGGACTAATAAATTTCCTGCAAACCTGATTTTACCCAGGCGATACTGCAGTCCTTCCTCAATCTTTATCCGTACAATCAACCTTTCCTTCCCTGCTGGTTCCCGGGAGCTGGAAATACTGACATCAAGGTAGCCGTGGTTTTTGTAAAAAGTTTCAATGGTAGAAATATCTTTCTCCAGGTCCTCTTGCTTGAAACGACCAAGAGAAAAGGGTATTCTTCGTTGTTTTACCTTCATCAATTTTCGCAACCTGGATGCCGGAAAGGACTTATTCCCTTCAAAAACGATTTCCCTAACAACCCTTTTCTGTCCTTCCTCTATCTGGACCACAACTTTTATCCCTTCTTCTAAAGGTTCCACCTGATGAGTTACTTCTGTAAAAACCAGTCCCTTTTCCTGATAAAGTTTTCTTATTTCTTCCAGCCCGGCGAGAAATTTTGACTCATCCCAGAGGGTATCCTTTTCCACACCTAATTTTTTACTCAAATCCGCAGTCTTAATCTGCCGGTTGCCGGTAAACTGAATTTCCTTAATGACAGGATTTTCCTTTACCCTGAAGATAACTACCGTACCATCTTCTTCAGACTGCACACTGCAAGAGACATCAGCAAAATAACCGGTCTCTGCCAGTCGTTTCACATCTTCTCTTAAAACTTCTTCACTGTAATCAGCACCACTTTTGCTTTTAATCAGGAGAAGAAGCTTCTGCGTACTGATAAATTTGTTTCCTTCAAAGATAACATTTTTGACCTTGAAGGAAGCCGCCAGGACATTAACACTAAGAAGAAGTACAGGTAGTAGAGGCAGAATTTTCTTCACTGGGTTCTCCTTTAACTATTGGGTGGAAACTCAACCTTTCTCCTTTCCGGTCCACTTCTATAACTGCTCCTTCGGGAAAACCCTCCTTCAGAATTTCTTCTGAAAGCGGGTCTTCCAGGTACCGGGCAATGGTCCGTCTGAGTGGTCTGGCTCCAAACTGCGGATTGGTTCCCTTTTCCATAAGAAAAACTCTGGCATTATCTGTGACCCGCAGAGAAAGTTTCTGCTCCTTTAACCTTTCTGCCACTTTCCCTATTTCTAAATCAACTATTGCCAGAAGGTCTTCCTGGGTCAGGGGATGAAAGACGATTATTTCATCCAGGCGGTTAATAAACTCAGGCCGAAAGGTTTTTCGCACTTCGTCCATAATCCGCTGTTTCATTGCTTCATAAGAAGCCTCACCCTCCACAGAGCGGAAACCAATGGTGGCCTGATTTCTAAAAATCTGTGTTCCGATGTTAGAAGTCATAATTAAAAGGGCATTCTGAAAACTGACACTCCGGCCAAAACTATCTGTCAAACGTCCTTCCTCCAGAACCTGCAGAAGAAGGTTGAAAACCTCTGGATGGGCCTTTTCAATTTCATCCAGAAGAACAACAGAATATGGCCGACGCCTCACCCTTTCTGTGAGCTGGCCTCCTTCCTCATACCCGACATAACCAGGAGGAGCACCAATCAAACGACTGACAGCAAACTTCTCCATATACTCAGACATATCTATCTGGATTAAAGCCTGTTCTTCACCAAAAAGAAATTCAGCCAGGGCTCTTGCCAGGAGAGTCTTTCCTACACCAGTTGGTCCTAAAAACAGGAAACTGCCAATCGGACGTTGCCTGTCCTTCAGACCGGCACGGGAACGTCTAATGGCACGGCTCACTGCCGAGATAGCTTCCTTCTGACCGATGACCACCTCAGCTAAGGAGTCTTCCATACTGAGAAGTCTTTCTCTTTCCTCCTTGCACAGCTGGGCGACTGGTATCCCTGTCCACTGGGAAACCACATGAGCAATATCACCGGCTTTAATTACTTTTTGTTCTTCAGGAATAAGTTTTTCCCAGTTAGCCCTGAGGTAATCCAGCCGGTTCTTTGCTTCTCTTTCCTTATCTCTGAGGGAGGCTGCTTTTTCAAAGTCCTGGCGGTTTATCGCTTCATCCTTTTTCCTGGTAATTTCTTCCACCTCCCTTTCCAGTTCTTTTATTTCTGGAGGGGGATGGCTCAGTTTCAGCCGGCGCTGGCTGGCTGCTTCATCAATCAAATCAATGGCCTTATCCGGTAGGTAACGTCCGGAGATATAACGGTCACTTAAAGAAGCAGCAGCCTGTAAAGCTTCATCTGTAATTTTGAGACGATGATGGCTTTCGTATTTTTCCCTCAGCCCTTTCAGAATAGCTACCGTCTCTTCTACTGTTGGCGGGTTGACCATTACCGGCTGGAATCTTCTTTCCAGAGCACCATCCTTTTCTATATACTTGCGGTATTCATCCAGGGTGGTGGCTCCGATACACTGAATTTCTCCCCGGGAAAGAGCTGGCTTCAGAATATTGGAGGCATCAATTGCACCCTCAGCACCACCGGCCCCCACCAGAGTATGAAGTTCGTCAATAAAGATGATGATATTTGCTGAAGACCTGATTTCATCCAAAACTGCCTTTACTCTCTGCTCAAATTCACCCCGATACTTGGTTCCTGCTACCAGAGAAGCCAGGTCCAGCATAATTATCCTTTTATTCCGGAGTAGCTCCGGAGCCTGACCGGAAGCAATACTCTGAGCAAATCCTTCAACAATGGCAGTTTTTCCCACCCCTGCTTCACCCAGAAGTACTGGATTGTTCTTTTTTCTCCGGCAGAGTATCTGTGTGACCCGTTCAATCTCCCGGCAGCGACCTATCACCGGGTCAAGTTTACCTTCCCTGGCTAATCTGGTGAGGTCTCTTCCAAAACTGTCCAGGGCAGGTGTTCTGGTTTTTGTCCGGCTGGTTCGGTATGGTGCAGCTGGTTCACTGGCTGCCTCGGAAAGCAGAAATTCAAGACTCTGCCTGGCTTTCTGTAGATTCACACCCTGGCGGTTCAAAATTCTGGCAGCCAGACCTTCTTCCTGTGCGAGAAGGCCTAAAAGCAGGTGCTCTGTGCCAACATAGTTATGCCCGAGAAACTGGGCTTCACCTACGGCCAGCTCCAGAACCTTTTTTGTTTCGCTGCTGAGGGGAATATCTCCCATCATCATCAGGGGGATACCAATCCGCATAGACTTTTCAATTTCCAGGCGCAGCCTTTCCGGGTCCACTCCTAAATGCCGCAGGATAGCCATGCCGACACCTTCTCCCTCGTCAATCAACCCGAGAAGAAGATGTTCAGTCTCTATCCTGTTATTTCCTGACTTAATAGCCTCTTTCCTGGCTAAATCAAGGACGGTTTTTACCCTTTTAGTAAATCGTTCAAACATAGATTTCCCCTAACTGGCTCCGCATCAGTTTTGCTCTGATAATATCGCGCCGGGCAGGCGGAAAACTGGAACCATAACTGTGCTGGAGATGGCCAGGAAGAACACCGGAAAACAAACGACCAAAGTTTTTCCTGTCCCAGTCCACCATCTTCAGCTCTGCAGCCAGACTCAAAAAGGAAAGAAAAGAAAGTGCCTGGTTGGTGGAAAGTTGTCTCGCTGTTTTTATCTTTCTCAGTATTTCTTTCACCAGGTCACGCCATCTGCGACTGTTTCCCATTTGCTGGCGCATCTTTCTTTCCTCTTTTGATAATAATTGTACCACAATTTGCAGTTCGTGGATAATTTCTTCTTCCCCTTTACCCAGATTTGGGCCTGAAGAAATCTGGTAAAGATTGGCTGCTGGCAGGGAACCTTCCCCATACCATCCACGGATGCTGATACCCATATCTTCTAACAGGGGAAAGATAAGTTTGTGCCTTCTGGTAAAGACAAGACCCGGAAGATGCATCAACACCGAAGCACGGAAACCGCTACCCAGATTACTTGGACAGGCTGTCAAATACCCCATCACAGGATGAAAAGCTACTTCCATCTTTCTGTCCAGGCAGTCATCCAGAACATTCACTTTCTTCCATAAAGACTTTAAAGCCAGCCCTGAAGCAAAACCCTGCAAACGAACATGGTCTTCCTCGTTTATCATAATGGAAAGACGTTTACCTGGAAGAACAATAGCCACCTTGGGATAATCTTCTATAGCAAACTCCAGGCTGATAAGGTGTTGCTCTACCAGCACGGCTTTTTCTACCTCGGAAAGAGTGGCCACATCAATGATACAAATATCCTCTTTCTTATATTCCTGAAGAGCATGGACTACTTTCTGGACTAACTCTTTTGACTGTTCCATTGTGGCCTGATGAGGGAAAGGAAATCCCCGGAAGTTGCGGGCCAGCCGCACGCGAGAACCAACCACCACAGAATCTGCTATCTTCTGAAAAAGCCAGCCGGTAACCTGCCTCAGATTGTTCCAGGGTATAGTTGCCATCACCTTCACTGTTATCGGGAAAAAGATTCTCCCTCTTTTTCCAGCATCTGCCGTAATCTTTCCAGCCTTCTCTGGACCGAGGGACTGAGCCGCGGCACAGATTTTCTGGCTGAATCTTTCCTCATTCTGTACGGGGTTTTACCCTGATGAGAAAAACACCCGTAAGTTTTTTGCAGATATTTTCGGATTAAGGGAAAGAAGTGATAGTAGCAATCAGGACAACCAAGGAAACGAAACTGGCGAAAATCTTTCCAGCGGTATCCGCAGGCAGGACATCCAGGACTAACAGAAACTTTCTTTCCTGCCCTGTAACTGGCAGTTGCCAGAGATAACTTTACAACAAAAGGCTGGTTCACTTTTATCAGGGCAATTTTAATCTGTGTTCTCCTTAATGAGAAATCACTTTTACTCACTTTCATAAACAGGAGTACCTTCTACCTTCACCTTCTCCCGGAAAGCCTGCGTGATGGACTGAGTAACCTTTCCCGGCAGCCCATTACCGATAGCCCTGCCGTCTAAGTAAGTTACAGGAACAATCTCGGCTGCAGTACCAGTAAGAAAACACTCATCTGCTACATAAATATCATTACGGGTAAGATTCCGCTGGAAAACCTCCAATCCCAGGCTCTTGCCGATTTCCATAACTACATTTCTGGTTACTCCAGCCAACACTCCAGCACTCACCGGGGGTGTGGAAAGAAAATTTCCCTGGACAACAAAAATGTTCTCTCCTGTGCACTCACTAACATACCCGAACTGATTGAGAATTAACCCCTCGTCAGCACCAGCCAGATTGGCTTCAATCTTGGCCAGAATATTGTTAAGATAGTTTAGAGACTTAATACACGGATTTAAAGACGCATGAAGATTCCGACGGGTGGCTACAGTTACTACCTTTAAACCTTTCTGGTAGTAACTGTCCGGATACAATTGAATCTTACTGGCAATAATGAACAAACTTGGCCTGGGACATTTGCGCGGATCCAGTCCGAGGTCTCCCACTCCTCTGGTGGCAACCACACGAATGTAGCCATCTTTAATATTGTTAACTCTGACAGTTTCTATCACAGCCTTGCGTAAAGCATCCAGGTTCATTGGAATCTCCAGCATAATCCCTTTGGCAGAACAGTAAAGTCGGTGCAGGTGCTGGTCCAGCTGGAAAATACGTCCTCCATAGCTTCTTAAACCCTCAAAAACACCATCTCCGTAAAGTAGCCCGTGGTCAAAGACAGAAACCCTGGCTTCTTCTTCCGGGACAAATCTACCATCAAAATAAATCTGTAACCCCATCCTTTCCCCCTGTTTTTTCCTCGTTTGCTTCCCGCGTTATTTTTCTCTTTTCCTGCAGGCGTCCATCCCTTAAATATACAACCTGCGTCGCCAACTGTAAAAAGATTTCGTTATGGGAAGCGATAACAAAACTAACCCCCTGCTCCTGGTTCAACTCCTGAATCATCTTCAGAACAAGGGTAGTTGCTTCTTTATCAATGGAACCAGTTGGTTCATCGGCAAAAACAACCTGCGGCTGGCAGATGAGACTCCGACAGATGGCTACCCGTTGTGCTTCTCCACCAGAAAGCTGTGCCGGGTAAGCATCCTTCCGGTGAGATAAATTAAAGCGGTCAAGAAGTTCTTCAGCCTGTTTCCGGTAATAACTCAGCCTGGCCTTCTTTCCCTCCTTAACCCAGAGAGGTAAGAAGACATTTTCGCAGACGGTCAGTTCTGGCAAGAGATGGAAGAATTGAAAGACAAAACCAAAGTTCTGGTTCCGCAAACGGGCAGCCTGCCAGTCAGTAAGGTCAGTAATCTGCTGCCCGTTAAGAAAAACCTGACCACTGCTGGGACGGTCCAGGATAGCCAGAAGATTCAAAAGGGTGGTTTTACCGGACCCGGATGGACCCATGACCAGTACAATTTCCCCTTTTTCTACCTGGACTGTTACATCTTCCAGGGCTACCAGCTGTCCGTATCTTTTGGTTAACCTTTCTCCTTTCAGCATCATCCTTATTCCTTACTCGTATTTAAGTGCCTCCACAGGATTTAATCTGGCAGCCCTGACTGCCGGATATAAACTGGCTAAGGAAACTATGAGCAGAACCGCCAGAGAAATAAAACCTATATCCTTGCCGGCAATTTCTACAGGCAGCCGCGAGAGATTATAAACAAACTCTGGTAAACGGATGAACTGGTAACGCCGGAGGAGATAACTGAGCATCCCCCCTAAGACCAGACCACCGGCTAATCCTTCCAGACCGAGGGCTATCCCCTGCCAGAAAAAAATCTTCGCAATATCTGCAGCGGAAAGACCTATCGCCCGCAGAATTCCTATTTCTCTGGTCTTACGGAACACAGTAATCATTAGAGTGGAGACGATATTGAAAGAAGCCACCAGAACAATCAGCACCAGGATAACTGCCATAGCCTTCTTTTCCAGGGCTAAAGCAGCAAAAAGAATTTTGTTTTTCTGAATCCAGGTTGTGACTGGATAACGATTTTTTAGAAGCTGGCTGACCTTTTGTGCTAAAGATTCTGAAGCATAAATATCATCAGCCCTCAGTCCCACCCCATGAACAGCATTTCCCAGATGGAAAAGTTTTTGCACGTTGGTTAACGCGGTAAGACCCATAGAGACATCGTAACTGTACACTCCACACTCCATAATACCTGTGACGCGAAAAGATTGTTGTTTAGCCAGCAACCCACCAATGACCGTTACTTCATCTCCTACGCCAACTTCTAACTCTTTCGCCAGTTCACTGCCCAGGACGATCCCTTTCTCCAGAGACTCCAAATCACCTTTTTTGAAAAATGTAGCAATATTGGTAACTGTTGGTTCTGCTACCGGGTCAACTCCTTTCAGGATACCGCCAAGGAGATAATGAGAAGAACGATAAATCACCTGCGAGGAAAGGTAAGGGGCAGCTCCCTTAATCCCGGAAATGGATAGTACCTGCGGGATAAATTGTTCACAGTCGTAAAGGAGAGGACGTCCTTCAATGTAAATCGTAGGGTTAGCACCAACAATTTTTTTCTTCAACTCGTTGGAGAAACCATTCATTACCCCTAAAACCAGCATCAGAGTTGTTACTCCCAGGGCAATACCCGCAACAGAGAAAAAACTGAGGAACCAGAGAAAGTTCTCTTTTGCTGGCCTGCCAGCAAATTTCCGCGAGAGGAAAAAGATGTAGGAGAACATTTATCAGCCGCTGTCTTTTAAAGGATTTATTTTACTTTTGCCTCAACCTGGATGTCAAACCGCCCAGCAGTGAAGGATTCGGGAATGGCGGAGGGAAGATTTTTCCCGTGCCAGCTTACAGTCTCACAGGCTGAAATTTTCTCTGGATTGACAAATTTCCTGCAGAGGCTAAACTTTATGTTAAAAAAACAAGGAGGGCGACCATGAAGTTAGGGGTTTTTCTGGTGCTTTTCGGGGATAAGAGTCTGGAGGAAGCCTTAGAGATGGCTAAGTCAGCAGGCGTGGAATGTGTAGAAATCGGAACCGGTAATTACCCGGGAAATACCCACTGTAATCCAGAAAAGCTACTGGCTGATAACCAGGAACTGAAAAATTTCCAGAAAACGATAGAAAAAAGTGGCCTGGAAATTTCCGCACTTTCCTGTCACGGGAATCCTCTGCATCCTGATTCTGCTGTGGCTGGTGCTCACCGGGAGACACAGAGACAAACAATCTTGCTGGCTGAAAAATTAGGAATTCCCAGGATTATTACTTTTTCTGGCTGTCCTGGTGATAGTGATAAAGCTAAGTCACCCAGCTGGGTTACCTGCCCCTGGCCCCCTGATTTTTCTGAAGTTTTAAAATGGCAGTGGGAAGAAAAAGTGATACCTTACTGGAAAGAGGAAGTGGAGTTTGCCAGAAAACACCATGTTACTCAGATTTGTCTGGAGATGCACCCGGGCTTTGTCGTCTATAACCCGGAAACACTTCTGAAGCTGCGGCAGGCAGCCGGCGAAGAAATCGGTGCCAATTTTGACCCCAGCCACCTTTTCTGGCAGGGCATTGACCCGGTGGCAGCAATCAGACACCTGGGGAAAGCCATCTATCATGTTCATGCTAAGGACTGCCGTATTAACCCTTACCAGACAAGTATTCATGGTGTCCTGGACACAAAAACATATTTGGATGAGTTCCATCGTTCCTGGATTTTCCGTACTGTCGGCTATGGCCATGGATTTGATTTCTGGAATGACTTTGTTTCTACCTTAAGGATGGTTGGTTACGACGGAACCTTGAGTATTGAACATGAAGACAGCCTGATGAGCACCGCTGAAGGTCTGACTAAAGCAGTGAAATTTCTGAAAGAAGTTCTTATTACCCAGCCAAAACCAAAGGCCTGGTGGACTTGAAAGTTATTTTATGAGCAGGAAGAAATTGAGGGTACTGGTCGCTGGCTCCGGTGGACAGGGAATTTTAACCTTGGGCCGTCTGCTGGCTTACACGGCCATAAACAGAAACTGGCAGGTTTCCTGTCTGCCGACCTATGGAGCAGAGATGAGGGGTGGTTATGTTTATTGTTTAATCATTATCAGCAACACCCGGGAAGTTTCTTCTCCGGTAAGCGGCAGGGTGGATGTAGGCATTTTTATGCAGGAGAAAATGTTAAGACTGCTGAGCCATTATGTGAAACCCGGGGGAACATTACTGCTTAATTCTTCTCTGGTGCATACTGAGCCAGAAAGAAAATTCAGAACCTGGGAAATTGATGCCACCAAGTTGGCTGAATCTCTCGGGAATCTACAGGTCGCTAACATGGTCATCTCTGGTGCTCTGGGTTATTTAATAAACAAAGAATATTTCTCCTGCCAGGTATCTGATTTGAGTTCTGCCCTGGAGGCAACCCTGGGGAATAAGGAAAACCTGCCGCTTTGCGAGAAAGCCCTTGCTCTTGGCTGGAATATAATGGAAGAGAAATGGAAGACCTGAAGACGAAACTGGAACGTACCGGTCCTTACACCTGGGTTATTCCCAGACACGGTGGGATGAGAGTGCCAGGGATTCTTTATGTTTCTGAGAAACTGTTAGAAAAAGCGTTGAGTGATAATGCAGTTACTCAGGTAGTAAATGTGGCTCACCTGCCAGGTATTGTCAGGTATAGCCTGGCGATGCCTGATGTCCACTGGGGTTACGGCGCACCTATCGGCGGGGTAGGTGCTTTTGACGCTGAAGAAGGGGTGATTGTGCCTGGTTTTGTTGGCTATGATATCAACTGCGGGGTAAGACTGATAACAACCAGCCTGCAGGTCAGTTCTATCAAACACAGGCTGGATGATTTGCTGAGTGCTCTTTTCCACAACATTCCTTCTGGTGTCGGTTCTACGGGCAGGCTTAAACTGAAGAAAAAAGATTTAGAAAAAGTGGTGGTGGAGGGGGCAGGGTGGGCTGTTTCCCAGGGTTTCGGTTCTTCCTCTGACTTGCAGAACATAGAAGAAAACGGTTGTATGCCAGGTGCTCATCCCGAAGTTCTCAGCCAGCGGGCAGTGGAAAGAGGATTGGAACAACTGGAAACACTTGGTTCAGGTAACCATTTTCTGGAAATACAACAGGTGGTAGAAATCTATGACCAGGAGGTAGCCAGGGTCTTTGGCTTATTTTCCCAGCAACTTACCATCATGGTCCATACTGGCAGTCGCGGGTTTGGTTACCAGATTTGCGATGATTACCTGGCACAGTTCGGCAAAGCAACCAGCAAATACAAAATATCAGTACCTGACAGGCAGCTTGCCTGTGCACCGGTGAAATCATACGAAGGAGAAAGGTATTTTGCCGCTATGAAATGTGCTGCCAACTATGCCTTTGCTAACCGCCAGATTATCAGTCATCTGGTAGGGGAAACCTTCCGGAAAACACTGGGCGTTTCTGAAAAAGAACTGGGGCTGGGAATAGTCTATGATGTGGCACACAACATCTGTAAACTGGAAACACACCAGGTGGAGGGCAAACCGAAGAAGTTGTATGTCCACCGGAAAGGAGCAACCAGAGCCTTCCCTTCTTTCCATCCGGAGTTACCGCAGCATTACCAGAGTGTTGGTCAACCTGTTATTATCCCTGGAACAATGGGTACATCTTCCTATGTCCTGGTGGGAACAGAAAAAGCTATGGCAGAGACCTGGGGTAGCACCTGCCACGGTGCGGGACGAACGATGTCCAGGCACCAGGCGATTAAAGCCACTCAGGGCCGTTGTCTTGCTGAAGAACTCGCCAGACAGGGAGTTATCGCCCGGGCAGCCAGTCGTTCCGGTCTGGCAGAAGAGATGCCCGGGGCGTACAAAGATGTGGATGAGGTAGTAGCGGTAGTAGAAGGAGCAGGGCTTTCCAGAAAAGTAGCCCGGCTTATACCTCTGGCTGTGATGAAAGGGTAAAAAGTCTTAAGGTTCCCAGGAAATCTTTAAATCTGTAAGATTCAGGCAGGGAATGATGTTTTGAGAAAGAAGTTTTCCCTGAGAAATACTGAAAGTGCCTTCCCACCCGGTATCTGTTTTCCCGCTGGCTACTGCCTTTCCCTGGAAAAGAAACTGAAATTCTGTTCCCTGGTTACGGACACCTATCTCCACCCATTCAGGGCAAGCAGATTGACCCAGCAGTATCATTCCTTCTCTGCCCGGTCCTAAAGGTGCTACCTGTTTCCCTTCCACAGCGCAGATGTCAGATAGATACCACCGGAAGCTATCCGTACCCTGTTTCTCGCACAAGATGTTTGCCTGTAACATTTTCGCAGGGGTCTTTTTTTCTTTATCTTCCGGGACAATCCGCCAGGAGAGCAAAAGAAGGCTTAAAGGTTTTTCCCAGGCAGGTTTTTCTTCCAGAGATTCTGGCAGTCTCACCCGGAAGGAAAACTGGTAGTTATCTTCCAGTAATTTCCAGTCATCACGGAAAGAAATGCTGACTGTACGCTTACCGGCAGGCATCCTCCAGAACCTTTTCCCGGGCTCATTCTTATTTTCCAGAAACTCTGGTGGATACAAGCGACTCTGGTTACCTTCTATACTGCTGATGGTCAGGTCATAGGAAACGGGCCTTGTCAGGGCAAAGTCTTCTCTCAGACAACGACCATCTGAGGAAATATTCTTCAGAAACTGTGTTTCCGACGAAACCAGAAACATCCTGGTGGAAAGGTTTTCTGGCATGGTCACCAGGAAAACACCTTCTTTCCCGGGGATAAACTCCCTGGTTTCCACATCCAGAAATGCTGCCATCCCGGGCCAGGTAATTTGTGTTTTTACAGGCTCACTCCGGGAGTAGCTTTGTAAAAGAAGAAGGCCAGAAATTCGGGAGGCAGCCTTTTTCTTCAACGCCATCCATTTCACCCTTCCGTCAGAAATTCTGATGGGGCTTTTCTCCTGCCAGTAGTTATACTCTTCCACCTCTTCTATTTTTCCGTACCCAAAATCAGAGAGAATTTCCTCATAGGCACAGGCAAGTCTGGCACTGGCTGTGTACATTACCCCGGTCCTGATATCATGGATGCGTCTCATCGCCCAGTCCCGGAGAAGGATAGCAGGGGGATATTCACCTGCCTGGTGACGACCATGACCGCTGACAAAATCCAGGGCTAAAGGAATCACCCCGGCCTGCCTGCCAAAGGTAACTGTTCTGGTGTAATCAGGTGGCCAGGGAAGTTGATAACCCTGTTTCTGGCTGGCTTTCTTTTCTGCTGCCTGCTGTCTTTTCTTCATCTGCTCAGTTAATATCCGGTGGCTGCCCAGAGCAGGAAATTTTCTGACTGTCACTTCTGTTTCTGGTGGGACCAGGTCAGGGTCTTCAGTTTGCGCTCTCTGTTCCAGGTCCAGGGTTGCTGTTGCCCAGACAGTGAAAGGTAAAACCTGTGTGTTGGTCATATGCATGGTGAAATCAACAGGGTAAATGGCTTTCTGCCGATTCCATTGCTGAAGAAGTTTGTAGATACGTCGGTAGTACTGTCTCTGAGAAAACATAGTGATACCGTACCGCAAGGTGCCGTCACTACCCCGGTAGGCTGGTCCAAAGACTTCGTTGTAGCAACGTTTTGGATAGCTGTTGTCAAAATAAAGACTTACTCCCCTTTTCATCCACTCGTTAGCCATGTAAAGAGCAAAATCCTGATAACTGGGAGAGAATACTCCCCAGTTAGCTGGTTTTTCCTGAAACCGGTTAAACTCAGTACTGGCCCATTCATCCTGGAAAACCTGCCATTCAGGAAGAAGGGTATCCGTGGCATGTTCTTCAAAGTAGGTACCACTGCCTTTGCGCCCTGACTCTGCGGCTCTCTGGGCAAAGTGTCTGGTCAGCCAGAGCCAGTCAGTAGAACCGTTTATTCTGCGGTCAGGCCAGCGGCTTTTTACTTCTTCATATTTTTTCTGGAAAAACTCTTCATCTTCCCGGGTATACTGTCCCTTCTGTCTTATCTGCTGAATCCTGTCTACAATACTCCAGTCCTGATTATCCGGATACTTACTGGAGCACTGCCACCCACCCCAGCAGGAGACCGGACCAATTCCACTGGCAAAGACCCTTGTTCGGAATTCTGGTTCCATAGGTTTACCCGGACTGGCCATTAAACCAAAGACAATTCGTCTGCTACTTTCCAGCTGGACAGGTTTCTGGAAAATATCCACCCGGATAATTACCTGCCCATTTTTGCGGTAGATTCTCTGAAGTGGCTGGCGATAATCCGTCTCAAAATTTTCTTCACTCTCCATAAAGAAAGCCAGTCCTCTTTCTTCTGCACCCAACCACAGGTATGGTACGAAGGGCCGATGGTCCCAGGCCAGCGTGTTACCGTGCTGTCTGGTGTCAGCTGAAGTCCAGACAAGACCATCCTCACTTTCTGGCAGACTTATCCTCCAGCGAATTGGTACCCAGCCATCCCATTTTTCCCAGTACCACTGGATGCGTCCTTTGCCCGGGGTTGGACCAGCATAGTTAAACCTCATACCATTATCAGCTACAAAGTGGAAAAGAGGAACTTCTTTCTCCAGAAGTGGTATCTCCAGAGAGAGAAAATCAATCATTTTTTTCTCTTTACCAGGTAGAAGATCCATCTCCACCCGGATACAGCCATCCTCATTGATGATGCTTCTGGTTTTCACCTGTAACTGCTGGCTAAAAACACTGGCTGTAAAAACTGCCTCGTCTTCATAAAGAGCTTTGCCGGAGACGGAAGAATCTTTCCAGGTCAAATTTTTACCTTCTGCCTGACCCACTAACCTGACGGGCGCAGCCAGCAATTCCCTGTCCAGGCTCCTTACGCTATCCAGACAGCCAAAACCGTTTATCCTGTACTGTCTTCCCACCACTTTCACGGTTTTTTCGTCCAGTAGCCTTACTGGTTCAAAAGGTGGGAAAACTTCATGAGTGTTACCGTAGTTAGTTTTTTCAAAAGGGAAGTGAATCCGCTGGAAAGTTTCAGGAGAACGTTCTCTATAAGTACCTACCTCGTATTCCACTGCATATTCACCATCAGGTAAATCTGGAAGGGAGAAGATTTCCTGTCCCCGGCCAGCAGCATCAAGGGTTAGTTTACCGGTAGCAACCACTTTACCATTGTCCAGGCTAATAATCCGGACACCAGCTTCCTTCAACTGTTGCCCTGGTTTTAATCCTGCTTTCTCCTTCAGTTCCGGAGAAAGTTCCAAAGCAACTTCCATCTGGTTTCTGGAAGGATAATAAGCATAAGGAAGTTTATGAGCCAGAAGACTGACTTTTTTCCCTCTCAGGTTGTATTTGGTAGCAAAAAAAGCGTGTATTCCTTTAATTTCTCTTTCCTCCAAGGCCCGGTTGTAAGCCAGAGCAGCCAGAATATCTCCACTGAAACTCCATGCTTTTCCACTTTCTACCCCAACAGAGAAAGGGAAACTGTCTGTTAGAGGTTCTAATCTGCTGGTCTGGCCTACCAGCTGGCTATCTTCGTAAAGCCTCACTTGTTGACTTGCCGGGTCAAAACAAACTGTCAGCAAAACAAAACCTTTCCCGCAGATGTTGCCAGCAGAAGAAGCAACAACTTTCCCTTCCAGGCCAGTGCCAGTCATCAAGACTGCTCTCTGGTAGGAGACATTACCGGAAAGCCAGAGGTTTAAAGAGCCCTGTGTTTTATACTGAGGACCATAACCAAGGAGGAAACCAGTACTTACCGGCTGAGTGACTCTGGCCAGAATCATCAGTGTCAGCCCTTTTTCCGGAGAAATACTCACCGGTTTGCTTAAAAAACCACCCGGCCGACGTTGCTGTCCTGTTATCCTGATGACAGGAAAGGTATTCACCATATCAGGTATTAGAATAGCTGGTTTCTCTGTCTCGGTAAGAGCAGTAAATTCCAGATTTCGGTTACTGGAATCAGACCAGGAAATTACTTTTCCGGAAGCATCTTTTTTTACCCCGGTTTCAGTTTGCAGATAAAAAATGAGAGCATCAATTCTTCCCGGGTCTACTGCTATGGCTGGCAAGTTTGTATCCTCACGGAAAAAATCTCCTTCTTTTTCTGTCAGAAGACAGACCGGCCAGGTAATGAGCGCCACAAGAAAAATAATAACTTTTTGTTTCATCTCTTATTCCTCCTGCCCGACCACTAAATCCGAAAAAAACCAGGTGGAAGGGTTGGCCGGGGAAAAATGCTGTGGATGGGAGTTTTTCAAAAATGGTTCCTTCCCTGGCGAGCCGTTACCGAGAATGAGAAACTGAACTGGTCCCTGGTGTTTCTCGGAACGTTTTGTTTCCCAGTCCTTCACCCAGTTAAAACCATCAAAACTGCAGTAAAACTCAATCGTCTGGGGTTTAAGTACTACTTTCACCCAGTTAGCAGAGTAAGGATACCAGCCAGCCACTGTTTTTCTGGAGATATTGCTTCCCCACTTAGCACCTGTTGCCGAAACACAGTAGAAAAATTTTCCCTGACCTGTACCGGGTGTTGCCTGCAAGTACTGCCCGTTAGCCCAGTAAAGAAACAGACTTCCTCCCCATTCATCACTACAGCCGGTAGGTGCGCGCAGAATTAAACACTGCACAGAAAAATTCTCCAGGGAAAGCTGTCTTCTCACGTGGGAAAAACCGTAGTGGTTGCCCCAGATACACAACCGACCATCCAGAATTGTTGCCCCGGAAACACCCTGGTGGGATTCTTTAATCCAGCTGTTTTCCAGCTGTTTTTCAGCAGTAAAAGAAGCGGAAAGATCTGGAAAAACCTTTTTGGGACCAGGTAAATTCCTGCCTAAAGGTTGACAGGCTGATTCATCCACATAACCCTGTCTTTCATTCAGTACCAACAATCTCAAGTCATGTGCCGGTATCTCCACACTGAAACCAGTTGATTTTTTTTCTCCCGGGGACAGTTTTATCCCGGTCTCCGCATCGTACAAAGTCACCTTCTGCGGGTCTATCTGGAGTTTATTCCAGGAGGGCTGGACAAAAACATTGGTAGATACCTTGCTGGTATTACCAAGGACGAGAAGTACTGCCTGCGGTCTTTTATAGAAACTCACCTTCACTTCAGGATTTTCTACCTTCACCCAGTCATCGCTTTGCCAGTAACCGATGAATTCTACCTCTTCCTCCCATACCCGGAAAGTATTCCGGGCATGCCTTAAACGGGCAACTATCCTTTTATCCCGGTTACCAAAACTTCCCACATCCTGGTCGTGCAGAAAAGCCAGCATCATCATACCACGGGTATCACGGCTGAGAGAAGGTGTATCCTTTTGCGGGGAGGACATACCTACCATGGGAATCTGGCCAAAAGCCCTGGCTGGATTGAAAGCCGCATAACGTTCCACTGACCCATAAAAATCAAGATTGTCTCTGTCCAGGAAAGGATTGTAGTAGCCATGTTCACAGGGTGCCCAGCAACCAATAAAGCCGTAAGCTGGCAGATAATGGGCATGCACATGCTGGGAATCCCAGAGAAGATTTGGCCTATTGTAGAGAAAGTTGAGATAAGCCGCGCGTTTCCATCTCTCCCGGTAAATCCACAGTCCAGAAGAAGCGATGGTAGCACCATCCTGCCTGAGGTAACCCAAACCCAGTTCTTCATCATAAACAACCCGGGGATAACCACAGTCATCATAGAAACCACTTAACCCGGTGTGCTGGAGAGCCAGCTCATAAGCATAGGTGATGAATTCCACATAACTGGGCACTGTTTTTGCATTCATCATGATGTAAAGTTCCTGGTTTGGGCCATAAAAACGGTTCTTCCATTCCCAGTCCCGGACCTGGGTAGCTTTTTCCCAGGTCATTTTATCAATTCCCCACTCTGTCCGGAAAACCTTTGTTTCCTCAAATCCTTTTGGTACTGTTCCCCAGAAATGATAACCGATCACACCTTTGTTGCCAGCTGCTATCTCTTTGTCTATTTTTTCCTTGCTTTTCTGCTGCTGTTCTGGTGTTGTCCCGGGATGAATAAAATGGGTACCTCCATTCAGGGTATAACCTGAACCAGCATAGGAAGCAAGGTTTACGGGAAAAGGTGCATCCTGTATATCACCACCGTTTTGATAACCCCGCCAGTTTTCTGGTAAGGCTTTCACTGGTCCAGCCTGGAAAGCCAGCTCCAGAGTTCGTGGTTCTTTCAGCAGCACTTCCTGGTTGATTAGATTCAGCCATAAAACAAGGGTCTGCCCTTCCCGGAAAACTTCCACAGCTGGCTTGTTAAAACCATTTATCCATCCTTTATCATTATCTGCTGCATAACAGAAACAGGTCTCTTCATCTCCTACCCAGAAAAGGCCGTTAAAGGTTACTGTCAACCCCCCTGACTGCTGATGGTCTAAACCACTGAAAACCAGCCCCTGGTTGGAAGGTAAAATATCATAAGAAAAACCCTGAGTAGCATCATCCTGATAGAGATAAGCAGCCCTTTCTGCCCGCCCAGAAGGACCAGCCAGCCAGGGCATGCCATCACAAGAATAAAATTTACACCAGCGGTCATCCAAAGGTACTTTTAACTGTAGCCTGCTGACTTTAACTTCTTTTCCTGAAGGACCATAGGTTAACCGGTATCTTACCAGACCATCATATTCAGTTAAAGTTTCCAGTTCCACGGCTAATCCGTCCAATCTTAAAACTGCCTGGCCGGTTACTTCCTGTGGTTTTTCCCTGGTGAAAACAAAAGGTTTTTTTACTTCCGCAGAAACCTTTTTACTATCAACTTCTCCTGAAAGTTCCATTTTTCCCTTTAACCATTGTTTACCCTGGGAGATTACTTTTTCCAGAAGACCGTCTGTGGCAAAGACGTATTCTCTTCCCCAGAGGTAAAGACTTCTTCCTTTTGTCGTCAGGGCAGTGTACCCGGTGGGTACTTTTTCTCCCAGCCCGGAAGGTTTTTTCATCCAGGGAAAGATTTTCTTTTCCAACCAGTCTTCAGTCTCACCTAAAACTTTTCCTGTTTTATCTACAAGTTCCACTTTCACCGTATAGGTTCCTTCAGGTAAGGAAGTAGTGGATTTTCTCCAGCTCGTTCTGGAAATACCTATGTTCTTAATTGTTTCTTTCAGTACTGTCTTGCTTTTTTCCGCCTGCCTGGAAAGGACTTCTATTCTGGCGGAAAGCGTTTCCTCCGGTGGAATCTGGTATTGCCAGCGGGCAAAAGTGGAATCTAAACTGAGGCAGAGACGTTCCAGGGATGGTAGATACCTCATCACAGCTGGTTCTTCGTCGTGGAAGAAAACATCATCCAGATAAAGGGGACCAGCTTGACCACCTTTGATGTCAAAATTCACATTCATCCAGGTCACCCCTTCTGGTATGGTGATGACTGTAGCATAACACTGCCATTGTTCTGTCACCGGAAAAGAAAAGCGATTCTTAAAATCTTTGGGCAGAACTACTTTATCTCCGTACAGATGGAAGGCAATCTCCAAATTAGCGTCTTTCCCTCTGGCATAACCACCAACCAGGTACCGGCGACCAGGCCAGACAACCTTATGCCAGGCCTGTCCCACTGCCTGCATAACACCGATGTAACCACGACCTTCAGTTTCCAGCCGCAGGCAGATATTTCCCGAATGTGCCTGTTGCTTATCATAGATTACTGTTATCTTTCCCCCTTTAGTCCCATAAGTGTACTGCCGCCAGTTGCCAATAACAGTGGCAGAAGAGTTTTCAAAATTAGAATTAAAAAGAAGGTTATCACCAGCCAGAAGTTTCTGGCTGCAAACAAGACAGAGAAGGAAAACGATTTCCCTTTTCATAATTCCTCCTGCTAATTTACTGTTTTAATCCGGGATAAGAGCCAGCTGGTGCAATTAGCACAACCTTCACATCATGCCTCTTAATTTTTAGAGCAAGATTCTTTAAGTCCAGCAAATTTTCTGTCTCCGCATCACAGGCAGAAAGCGCCTGCGGCTTTAACCCTAATTTTTCCCAGGAAATGTCCAGTTTCGCCAGAGTATCTTTCTCCCCGGTGTTACCCACAAACAAAAGGATGGCATCCGGACGACGATAAAAACTTACCCTGACAAATTCCGGTTGACACCTGACAAACTCGCTGTTTTCCCAGTAGCCTAAAAATTCTACTTCCTTTTCCCAGGGACGGAAACGATTCTTCGCTGCCCGGAGACTTCCGATGACCTGGCTATCCCTGGCACCAGCGTTCCAGCTACCCAGGTCGTGGTCGTGAAGTAAAGCCAGCATCATCATACACCTGGTATCCCTCGCTTTAAGAAAAGCATCAGTCTGCGGTGAGGACATACCTACCTGGGCAATCTGGCCAAACTGTCTGGCAGGGTTATAGGCAGCATACCTTTCCAGAGAACCATAGAACTCCAGATTATCCCTGTCCGGGAAAGGATTGTAGTATCCCCTTTCACATGGTCTCCACAGGCCAATAAAGTTGTAAGCAGGGAGAAAATGTGCGTGGCAGTGCTGGGAATCAGAAAGACAGTTAAAACGTTGATGCTGATGGTTAACATAGCAAGCCCTTTTCCATCTTTCCCGGTAGTTCCACAGCCCAGAAGACCAGACTTTCCTGCCATCTTCCCGGATAAAACCGAAACCCAGTTCCTCATCATAAAGAGGATTGGGATAACCGCAGTCATCATAGGTTCCACAAAGGGGAGTAGTTCTCAGAGCTAAATCATAGGCATAGGTAAGGAAATCAATATAACTGGGACGACCTCCAGTATCAAAGAAGACATATCTTTCTTTATTTTCCCCGAAAAAGCGCGTTTTCCACAGGGTATCCTCTGGAGAAGGACCGGTAGCAGATTCCCAGGTTTGTTTATCAATTCCCCATTCCCCCCGGAAGACTCTTGTCTCCGGGAAACCTTTTGGTACCTTAGGCCAGTAGGTATAACCTACCAGGAGTTTCTTCCCACCAGACAAAGCTTTTTCCAGATATTCCCGGGACTTTTTCTGTTCTTCCGGCGTGACCCCTGGATGGAGAAAACACAGACCGCCACCAGGCATGGTATTGCCACTACCACCTACCTGAACCAGGGGTAACGGTGCAGCAGTGGGATGGACACTATCCTGGACAGCCCGCCAGTTTTCTGGTAAAGGCTTGGTTGGACCAGCCTGGAAAGCAAACTCCAGCGTTCTCTCCTTTTTCAACAGATAATCCTTATCCACCAGGTTCAGCCACAAATTCAGAGTTTCTCCTTCTCGCCAGGCTTCTACAGCGGCTGCCTCGTCCCGGATAAGCCAGCCCTTATCACTATCAGAAGCATAGCAAAAACAGGTATCATGGTCCCCCACCCAGAAAAGACTGGCAAAGGTGGGAGAGCAGCAGACACAACGGGTATTTTCCAGACTATCGTAAACCTTACCCTGCTTCTGCGGCAGAATGTCTGCCTGGATGCAGGTTCCCTGGGTATCTCCAGCTGCAGAATAGAACTGACAGTATTTAGCTGTCAGTGGTACTTTTAGCCTTAAGCGATTGATTTTTACCTGCTGACTTTTTGGTCCATAAGTCAACCGGTAAAGAATAAAACCATCGTATTCCGTAATTACTTCCATCTGTAACTTCAGATTCCCAGCCTGCAGGAGATTTGTGCCTGCTACCTCGGCTGGTTTTATCCTGGTAAAAGTAAAAGGCTTGACTATTTTTAGTTTTTCCTTTTTGCCCTCAACAGTAGCCACCAGTTCCATCCTTCCACTTAACCATTCTCTTCCCTGGCTGGTGACACTCTGGATAAGACCATCCTGGCCAAAGCTATAGACACGACCCCAGGGACATACCTGGTTGCCTTTCACGTGAAGTGGTGTATAAGGACGTGGTACTTCTTCTCCCACACCACAGGGGTTTTTCATCCACTCAAAAATTCTTTTTTCAAACCAGTCCTCATGTTCTGCTAAAAGTTCTTTCTTACCAGCACTGAAAACACTGACTTTGACGGAATACTCACCTTCAGGAAGCTTTTTTGTGGAAACACGCCAGGTACCCTGGAAATCCTTGAACTCTGTCAGTACTCCCTGGCAGATAGCTTCCTTATTTTCTTCACCTTTTTTCCAGACTTTAATTTCTGCCACAGGTAAACCAGAATAACCTGTTTTCTTCGCCAGGGCACGATAGTCCACTAAAACAGCCAGTCTTTCCAGGGAAGGAAGAAATCTGGGAAAGATATAGACCAGGGGAACTCTGGGAGCGGGTTTTTTCGCAAAGAAAGGAGAGGGGACATTGACCTGTTTTTCCGTGAAGAAAAGTACCTGACCGGATTCATCAGTAACCTGGAGTGCCACAATGTTGGCAGAAAGTAGTTTCTCCCCCTTGCCCACTAAAATTTCTTTAATTTCCCCTGGCTGGACACTCAACTCTCTGGTATCAGAACCAACTTTTTCTCCGGAAAGTCCCTGAGCATGCAGCTGTACACGGATTTTTTTGACCCCTGAAGTTGCATTGGCTACTTCCATTACCAGTTGCAGTTTGCCATCAACTAAAGGTTTTACAGAACGTAATCTTGCTGCTGGTGCCTGATAATCAAAGGTGACATCTGCCCCTACCCGGCAGTCATTAAGACCACCAGCAGCATTCCAGGCAGACCAGTTATACCCGGAATATGTCCGGCACAAGTTCATCCTCCAGGTCTGGCCATCTTCTGGTGGCTGTTTCACGATACTGGCAAAAGGAATTTTGATTTCTATTGACCAGTAAGTACCATCCACATAACTGGCTACTTCAGCTCCACTTTCCCAGGCATTATGGGCTTCGTTGAGCAGAGGAACAAATTTACAATCCCAGATGGTGTCCAGAGAATTAACAGCCAGGTAATAGGTGGGAAAGTCATACTGCTTCATCTTTTCTCCAGCACCTGGAGCAATCATCAGTTCCACGCAGTCATCACCAATGATTCTCAGATTATCATGCTGCGTACAGGAAGCCACAATACCGGTGGTGTTGGAATCCAGCGATTCCATAGCAATATAAAGGTATTGCTTGTCCCGGAAAACAAAGAAAACTGGTTGTTCCTGCCGCATAGCTCTTGGCCAGTAGCAGGGATAAGCCTCCAGCATACTTACACCAGCGGCAAAATCCCACTCTCCTGGAGAAAGTTTGCCATCAATCCTGGGCGACTGGGTACACCACGGTATCCTCAATTCTGGTTCTCTCAGTTCCACCTTAACCTCCCCAAAAGAAACAAAACTGAAGAGTAAACTCCAGATAAGAAAAAAATGCCTGATGTTGTTCTTCATCTTCCCTCCAGAGTATCACCAATTAGTTTACCACTAAATGAAGACAGCTAACAAAATGACTCTGACAAAGGAAAAAAAGCCAGTCAAAAGCAGAGAAAATCCTGCCCGCATTGTTTATTTTATTGTTTATTTTGATGCTTTTTTCTCTTCTCCTTCTACTTTCGGCTTGCAGAAAACAGGTCCGCGCGAGGTTTTTCTCACCCCTTTAGAATTAGGAAGGAGGCAGTGGATTTCAAAGTCCTTTATGCCTTAAGTAAGGGAAAGTAGAAAGAAAGCACATCATTGACCACTACTAGTCTCCTTCTGAGACGATGTTTTCTGATAGCCCCATGCCGGAATTTATGCAACCACCGAAAGGAAAACAATTGCTTTTCCTGTTCTGCTTTGGGCTTAAACTTTCTTCAGTAATTTTCCTGAGATGGGCCGTAACATGTTGCATACCTACGAGCTTTATACACTATTTCATGAACTGGCGCCTCAACCTTTTTTCCCTGCATATTGTAAATAAGTTATTCTGTGCTTCGTGACCTATCTCATATTTTATTCTTTCTCCTTTGTAGTGAAATAAGTAGATTTCTTTCTTTTCCAACTCAGGAAGATGTTCTGGAACCAAAAATGCTTCCTTAATCTTATCCCAATCTCTGTCTCTGATGGTAATCACTTTTCCCAGAAAACTGCTTACATAGCAATTCTTAATCAAAAACGGTTCCACCTTTTCTAACTTTTTATTTGTAATCTCTACATACTTTGGGTCAATGTCAATTGCAATATATCTTCTTCCTAATGCTTTTGCGGCAATTGCAGTTGTTCCTGTGCCCACAAAAGGGTCAAGTACGATATCTCCTTCATCAGTGCTCATTAGCAATAATCTTTCGAGGAGATGGACAGGTAGCTGACAGGGATGTTCATCTCTTCGTTTCTTATGCCTTATTCTGTGGATGTCAGTCCAAACATCAGAAACAAGAGGGCCAAATGGATGCATCTGAGATTTTTTCCCACCATAGTCCTGAAGCACGTATCTGCAATTTCTGCATCGTTTATGTAGCATTCTAATGTCATAAAATTTAAATTTATCAGATTTTACATAGTATAAAATTCCATAATGATTTGGGAGTAATGTTTTACCAAGTGGAGAACCCATTGCATCCCAGGCAATCCAATGACGAAAAATGGCAACTTCGTTTAGATAAGAACCAAAATAAATTAGCCATTTTGGAATATTATGAACAAAAATAGAGCCTGTCGGTTTGGTGATACGTGCCATTTCATAGAGCCATTCTTTACACCAGGAGAGATATTCTTCAACTTCCTGTTTATCATAATAACTATTGTATTTCTTTTTTAAATTGAATGGCGGGTCAGCAAAGGTGACATCAACACTATCATCAGGAATCTGCCTCATGATTTCTAAACAGTCACCATGAACAACCGTATTTATTAAAGACACAAAAAATTCTTCACTTTCCATAGAAAGTCTCCGTCAATAGTTTTTCAAATGTCTTTAATTCATCTTTGTGAAATGTAAAAACAAAATCATAGGCATCCACCATACGTTTCAAATCTCCTCTTCTTACATACCAGCCAATCCCATCTACAAAACCAACAAAAATTACATTTGGATAATTCTTCTTCAAATAATCTGCCACGGTCTTTTCTGTCTTTGCTTTATCTCCCATTCCTGAAGCAGTAGTTACGGAATAAGAACATTCGATAATCAATTTCGGAGATTCTTTGTTAGGAATAATAAAATCCATAGTCCTTGGAATATTACCTGCTTCTGGAATTCTAAACTTCCCTTTTTCAAATATCAGTTTATGGTAATTTAAAATTTGTTCTATTACAATCTCTGGATTTCCTTCTCTTGCGGCTTTATAAGAACCTTTTGTCTTATACCTTATTATTGTGTCAACAAGCGATTCTATTGAAAAACTAAACTTTTTTATATCAAGCTTCTTAAACTCAAAAAGTGGAAGAACCTTTTTTATTGCAGGAACTGTAGGACCTCTAAAGAACAAATTTACAATACCCTCCGCAAACTTTTTATTTGTTTTAATGAGTGATTTTATCTTATCCAGCCCCCATTCACTTTTGAAATCTTCATTCGGCCAGGCACCTTTATTAACAAGTTTGGATAATGTTTTGTCATCCGTAGCCCTGATGAATGTTACTAATCTTTGCAAACTTTCCTTTGAAAAGCCCGTTATGGTCAAAATTGCATCTAAACCATCTTCTACAGTGGTAATATGCTCAAGTAACACAGCTTCTTTTAGCCCCTCTCTTTCTATCTTATTTTTAAGAAGAAAGATATTCTGGGCAATTGAAGAAATATGCCCTTCATAATATTCTTCAAACTCTTCGTTATAGAAATAGAAGGTGTTCTTGGAAATTACAGTATCGAACTTTTCATCTAATGGAGGATAACGCATGGTCATTTAACCTTCCTTAAAAATAATATATACTCCTCTTTCATCGTATTCTGGATTCCTTTTATTGGTTTTACAATTTTCTGGTCAAGCATAAAACCACAGTTTACCGCAATCTCTTCAATTCTTGTTTCAAGCCGCATACCTCCTGTCTGAACATCGTTTGAACCAATTATAACCACTGCATATTTATCTTTTTTCAAAACTCTATACATTTCACACAAAACCTTTCCCATATCATGGAAGTAATTAGCAAGTTTCTCTTTCTTTGTCCTGCCCACAAGTCCAATCATTTGATTTTTTAATTCATTTACATTATACCCCAAATACTCTAGTTGTGGACGGTCATTTTCTGCATAGTCAATGGCAAAGGAATACGGCGGTGAGGTAATGATAGCATCAATCGAATTATCTTCAAGAGGCAGGTCTCTTGCATCTCCAATTCCAAATCTTGCATTACCAATATTAAGGTTGAGTTTATCTCTTGCTTGAATAAAAGAATTAATCTGGCCAATATATCTTTTAAGCACAGAAGGAAAAAGAACATCTACGCTTTTTGAGCATCTTCTCGCATAGCCCATAGCATCTAAAAATGCAAGCAGTGTTATCGCCTTTTCTGGTTCAAATACATTCGTGGTAAGAATTTCTCTGGATAGTTTTTTATCTTTTACAAGAGATTCATAATTTTTGCTCAAATTTTTAGTTATTGATGATAAAATTACACTGTTCACTTTCAATGCTTCACTTTTTACCTTACTCATCAGTCCACAAAACGGACTTTTCTCAATGCCTATTGAGTTAATTCCTATAATGCTTGCCTCTACATTTAGAGTTCCACTTCCACACATAGGGTCAAGAACAACCTCTCCGGGCTGAATCTGTAGAATATTCAATATCCCTTTTATCAGTTGCGGATGAAATTTCCCTCTGTAAGGAAAAAGTCCATGTGTGGCATATCCGGTAGAAAAGTTACCTTCTTTGAAGTATGCCTTGGTTATTTCCGACCTTCCTTCCCATATCAGAGGACTATTATTTGAACAAATAACATAGTGATAGGTAGGGATTCCATCAACACTCTTAAAAAACGCCCCCCGACGAATTATTTCATCTTTGGTGAGGAATTTATATTCATAGAAGGCAAATTCTAATTCAAAAATCTCCGAATTGTTAGGCAGTAGTTCGTAGTTTTTTGGTAATATGAATGAGGCTATTTTAGGTAAGTTTGGTATTGAGTTAGTGCCTCCATCTAATGCGGCTTGTGTATTTACACCGTATTTTACCTTAGGTTTCATATTTACCGTATCATCACCTTTCGGGGTTAAACCTCAACCCAAAAATTACGCATAATATAATAGATAAATTACCATACTTGCTACCGGAATAAAATCTTATGCTGTTTGTAGTTAACCTCATACCGTAAATAGAACCGGTAACGATGTGTTTCTGCTTTAAGTTATCCTTTTTGAGGTGATATTGCCTCATAGCCCAATACCAAAAGTTTGCCACCACCGAAAGAGAAATAGTCGCTGCCCCTGTTTCCTCGCGGAACTTGATTGACAGCCAGTCTATATCAGGAATAAACTAAGCAGGGATGAGAAAAATAAAAAACCACACATTGCTGGTAATACTGCTTTTTTCCTTGCTGGGAAAAGGAGAAGCTGATTCCTGGTGGAACAGTCGCTGGAATAGACGCTGCCGTTTAAGAATAGAGGGTAAAAATACCACTGTGATAAACCTGCCCATCATTATCACCGGCAGGGAAATTAAAAATTTAGCAGGCAGTGAAAATGTAAGTCTGGGTTCTTTAAGAATAGTTTCCGGGAATGAGGAAATACCTGTCCAGGTGGACGAGTTTGATAACGGTATTCTGCCTGCAGTTTCTCCCAACCATATCCTTGATGACAACGACCAGCTTGTTTTCCAGGTAACCATCCCTTCTTCAGGGATAGAATTATGGCTTTACTGGTCCACAGAACCTCTTCCTCCACCTGCTTATCCCTGCCGCATCTTTAGTAGTGTTGCCATGGATCCAGAAATCTACCAGCATGACTTTCAGATGTGGAATGATGATGTTTTCCTCGGGTTGCGGGGTCCGGCACGCGGGCATGATTCTACCAGAAACAGCATGGAAAACTGGGGGGCAGGGTGCCTGGTGTGGCTGGATTTTTTCCGCAAGCCAGTCCTTCATTTTCGCCACTCCTGGAGTTCTATTTTCCCTCTGGGTGCTATTTGTAGCAGCCCGGGACCGGATGCTTCTGGCTGGCAACATCCGCAACTGGTAGCGGCCGGGCCGGTGAGGGTGGCTGCTGGTACCAGCCTTTCTGCTGCTACGGTAAAAACATCTTCCGGTGAATTTAAAGTGGATGTCCAGCATCTGGTCTGGCTTTACGAAAAACCGGCGATTGTTTGCTTTGAAGAATTTATCTTGCCGGTGGAAGAAGGGAAAAATTTCCGGCAGGAGTTTTCCTTTGGCTTCAGTTTTAGCGGCCAGGCTGGAGAATTTCTGTGGTACAGCCAGAAAGGAAAAAGTTTTGCCTTTACCCCGGAGGCTGAATCTCTGCGCCTGGCAGAGGAAGGTAAAATTATTGCTTCCTGTTCTGATTTAGAAGACTGGTTTGCTTTTTATTCCAGTCAGGAAAAAACAGGCTATGCCTACTTCCTGAAGCCAGCAGAGCAAGAGGAAAAAAGGCAGAATGACTTCTACAGCAGAAAATATGGCTCCTACCGCTGCCGCCGTTTTTTCTCCAGTCTTCCTGAAAAAAAGTTACTGGTCACCAGGGTCTGGGTTGCCGGGTTGAAGGAAGCGGAGATAAGCCAGGTGCAGTGTTTTCACTCTTTTCTGGTTAAAACAGCTATCAGCTTTGGCCAGGTGGAGAAAAGATGAAACGTTTATTTTTTCTTCTGTTTTTTCTCTTTGGTTGTTCCCTGCAGGCAGTGGAATGGATGATTTATCCCTACCAGATAAACCGACTGACCCAGGAACAGTTCAACCGCTTTCTCCAATCTGAAGCCAGATACCTTGGTCTGCAAATGTTTGTCAGGCCTGGGTCTCCTGACGAGATTACAGTGCAAAGACTGAATCTGGCTGGTAGTTATAACAAGAAAGCAATCGTTCAAATCTGGTTTGGTCCGGCGCGTCCTTTCTCCTGGGAAAGGTATAACTTTCCCCATCTGGCTCTGGACAAAAAGATTGCCGCAGAACTTTTTTCTCAGGGAATTGACCCGCTGCTAAAAGCTTTAAACCCGCGGAATATTCATGCCGTTCATCTTCTGGAGGAAACAGGGATGCAGTTTGCCTGGGATGTGGATATGCCAGGCAGGCCTGACAGGGATGATGATGGTTATGAAAACGGTAATTCTTATGATAATCCAGCCAATTTTCTCTGGAGCCGTTCCTTAAGCGGACCTGAGGTTTTGACTATCAGACGGTACAATGAACTTTTTCGTAAGGAAACAGGACTGGATATGCGTTATTATCCTGTCTGGACACAGTCTCAAATGGCTACCTACCGGAAATGGGTTCAGGAAAGGATGGAAGCCGGTGCCCATATTAGTTTTGCCCATCATATACATAGCCGTTACCCGGGGTTACGGGTTTATGCCTTTAACAGCGGGACAGCCCTGATTCCCCAGAGTAAGTTTCTGGACGGCCATTTTCTGGATCCTTATACCAATACTTTAGGAGTTTACATCTCTCTTCGTGATTGCCGGATGGTGATGAGACCAGATGAAGAACTGGTGGCGATGCTCTGGGGCAACCGGGAAAAATTAGAGCATCTGAGACTGGCTCAGATGGCAGCTGCTTACCTGGCTGGTGCTGATATCCTTTCCACCTTTGGAGATAAAGAACTGGAGGAAGAAACATGGCTGGAGAAGGTGAGAAAATCTGTCCAGCCTTTTCTGAAACTGCCGCGGTTTGTTCAAAAACCAGTTGCTCTTGTTCTTCACGGCAGAAATTTTGGTGCTACCTTACAACATGTTTATTTCTGGATAACCGGTTTCACTCAGTTTGATACCTGCCCGGAATGGGCGCAAGATGTTGTTTCTCTTAAACCGTATGAGGTAATTGTTTCCTGGGGTAGCTGGCATAAAGATTTGTTACCCTGGGTAAAAAATGGAGGAATTCTGCTTGCTGTTGTGCCTCCTGCGGAAAAGTTGACTCCGGCCGGTTTTTCTCTTATTTCCCCAAAGACAGAAAGAAAAACCTTTCTTTATCAACCTGATACCTGGATGCAGGAAAATTTCCACCTTAAGGAAAATTATCAGCTTGATCTGGATGTCTTTTCCAGTTTTTCGCTTTCCGCTGGTCACCGCGATGATTTCCTTTATATCTGCCGGTACGGGGAGGGATTGATTGTGGTTTTGCCGGCACTCTGTCATGTTCAGGCACCCTGGAAGTACGAACCATCCTGGGAAGTTTACCGGAAACTTCTTGTTGATATCTGCCGGGGAGCTTTACTTTACCAGAAAAAAGAAAGGTTAATCAGTCAATGTCTGGTTGATTCTTCCCTGGGTTACGATTACCTGAAGGCAACTTCAGCTGATGGTAGAGTTACAGTTTACCTGCTGCATGCTGACCAGCATGGAGAAAAAGGTAGTCTCACTTCTTTCCCGGTACCCGGACGGGATTTAATCTCCGGCAGGACAAATGCTGTCTTAAGCAATCAGAATCCGGTTGTCATCATTGAGAATTTCAAATGAAAGAAAGGTATAAGCTGGCAATATTTTTCTGGATATTGCTTACAGGAGAAATTATCCTGGCTGACTGGAGTGAACCAGAGCACAAACGGCGCATCAGTTTACAACTGCCATCCTTAAAACAGGAAACCCGGGCTGGTATGGTCATCTCCGGCAGTGATTTCTGGCGCTGGACAGGTTTTCCTCAAGCCAGAACAAATTCCTTCCGCCTTTACCAGGGGGAAAGAGCCCTTGCTTACCAGGTAGAAGAAAGACAACCAGGTGGACTTCCAGCTAAACCTGATGGTTTTTTTGATGACGCTGATTTACTGCTTTTTGTAGTCGTACTTACTTCAAACACAGAGCCAGTTTATCTTTATTACGATGGTCCAGAGATTACCAGGACAGACACTGCTGCTGAGATTACTATTGTCCAGAAAGAAGGAAGCCTTATTCCTCTGACTATCACAGCCAATCAGTTGACTGTTGGTATCCGCGGCGGTGGTGATTCTGGAGAAAAGAAAATAGAAAACTTTGGTCGGGGTTGCTTTGTTTTTCTCTCCTGGAAAAAACTTACTCTTCTTGATTTCCGCAGTTCCTGGGGAAATGTCCTTCCCCGCTGTATCGGCAGTGGACCGGAGGCAGGGAAATGGTCTGAACCAGAGATTCTCTATAACGGTCCCATCCGTACACTGGTAGAACTAACATGTGACCATTATCAGGTAAAGAAAGAAAACCAGCTGATTTTCTCCGGAAGGATTACCCGGCTACTTTCTGTCTGGCACCAGATTCCTGTCCTGGAGGTGGAAGAATTTGTCTCCTATAAAAGCAATAGTTTTTCCTGGAGCTGGCCATATTCTTTTTCTCTCCCTGTGGGTAGAAAACTGGATGAGAACGATTGCCTGATTGTGCCGCTGGCTGGCAGTTTTTATGTAAGAAAAATCAGTCAAACCCGGGCAGAAATTGAAGCCTGCCCCTGGCAGGTGCTCTATGCTACGGAGAATCCAGAAGAAGGATGGTTTGCCTGGCAGGATACAGCAGAAAAGACTGGACTGGCAGTCTTCTATGAGAAACTGGCTCCGATTGTCAAACGGGCAGCCTGGGTGAGCTATCGTCCAGTCCTTCATCCGCAGATTCAACTGCGGACCACACCCTATCCCTCAGCGGAAAACAACCTTTCCTTTCTGGATAGAGCCTTAGCCTGCCGTAACCATTATAGCCACCAGCTTCGTTTTATCCTGCTTTCCGAGGAAGAACCTGAAACTGTAAGAACTCTTTACCATCTCTGGTCTGGGCTACCAGGTAGTTTTCTGGTCGTCTCCTCTCCAGAGAGAAAAACAGAAAGGGAAAAATGAAACCTGCTATCTGGACAAGTTATCTCATAGAACTTTCGCCCTGGGAAATGGTGAAAGTTTTTGCTTCCCATGGCTGGCAGTACCTGGAACTCAGTGATGAACATGCCCATGATTTATTGAAAGAAGGAAATCCTTTAAGGACCGGGGAATCCTTCCGGAGATTTGCTGCTGACTACGGGATTACCTTTTACCAGGGACATTTCTGTCTGGCAACGAAAGGGTGCCGGCCTGAAGACTTACCTGGCCGCACCGTGATGGATATTGCCCCGGCTGAAGAAAAAGATTTTCAGTCTGCCATGGAAAGTATGAAAAAATGGGTTGACCTTTTCCAGGGTCTGGGAATTAAAGCCGGGGTACTCCACGCTGGTGGAGACCAGTTAATCAGGCTAAAATGGTCCCCGGAAAAGATTTTTGCCAGAAGGGTACAGGCTGTGAGAAACATCGCTACCTTTAGCAGGGGTGGTCCCACCATTATCTGTCTGGAGAATCTCACCTGCCCGGGGCTGAAGACAGCAGGAGAACTTCTTGCTATCAAGAAAGCCGCCGGGGAAGAAAATATTGGTCTCTGTCTTGATACTGGTCATGCCAACATCTCTGGCGTTAATCCAGCCAGTTTCATCCAGGAAGCCGGTTGTGATTTGCAGGCTTTACATATCGCTGATAACCTGGGAACAAACGATGAGCATCTCCTGCCTTATGGTCGGGGAACAGTCTGCTGGAGAGAAGTCATGAAGGCTTTAAGACAGGTAAAATACCAGGGACTTTTCAACCTGGAAGTTCCCGGTGAAAACCGCTGTCCCTTACCCGTACGTTTAGCTAAACTGGATTATGCCAGAAGGCTGATTAACTGGATGCTGGAGTATGACGGCGTCTGATTTCTATCTTCCTGGTAAAAGCATTTCTTCCAGAAAGAAGGAATAGCCACGAATCCAGGCTTTTGGTGCGTCGTCCAGCAGGTAGTTTACGACATAGATTTCACCATCAGGAAACTGGACCCAGCCAGAATATCCTGTATCACTTTCTGACGAACGGTCAAAATCTAAAGGCATAATTCTTACCCGGGCATGATTACGCTGTTCTGCCAGGGCTGATTCTTTATCAGTCAACGCGGCAAAAAGGTTCTGGGTCCACCATCCCTTTTGCCTTTTTCCACCTGGCATAAAACGATAGGTGATAAGAATCCAGCCTTCTTTTAAAAACCCGGCTACCGGACGGTGGCACCCAGGCAAAGGAAAGGCAGTAGCCTGGCTCCAGCTTGCGCCATTATCTGTAGAAACAGTTTTGAAACAGTCCCAGCCCTGACCGGAGTTTTCCCGGTGAAAAGCTACTATCATACCAGGCTCCACTTCCAGCAGACTCACCTCACATAAGTTCAGACCTTTTTCTCTGGCAACAATTACCGGACCATTCCAGCTTCTACCCCGGTCATCAGAAAACCATAACCTCTGCACCAGAAAACCCGAAGTTTTTTCCCGGTAGTGACAGGAGAGAATCCAGCGACCACTTTTCAGTTCCAGGATTTTATCCGGGACAATCCCCAGGGCTGGAGTTTCCCACGGGCCCTCCCAGGTTTTACCTTCATCTTCACTGAAGTAAAGGTAATTACGACAGTCCTGTGGACTGGCACTGGTCTCTGGAGAAAATAACTTATCCACCACCACTACCAGCGTGTCATCTTTCAGCCGGCTAATCCTGGGGCAGTTCCAGAAAGGAAAACCTTTTGTTGGTTCAGTCAAAGGCTTTTTCTGACTCCAGGTCCGCCCACGGTCAGTGGAAGTGGTAAACATAATTCTGGTGTAAGAACGGTCATGATGGTGGTTACATTCAGCAAAGACACAGATAAGTTTACCTGAAGAAGTTAAGGTTACATCAGGAAAAGCCTGATAGATAGAATCATCCCGGCAAACAATGAATTTTTTAACCATGTCTTACCCTCTTTTTCTTTTGGGTTCCAGCTTTAACCAGTGCCTTCGGTACCTGCCTGTAGTAATCGCATTCCACAGGTAAGTATTTTCCGGTAAGCCAGTGCTCCATCATCTTCTCAGTAAACATGGGTCCAAGAATGAAATAGCGGGATTTCTTTAAGGTATCTGATTTTTCCAGCTCTTCAGCCACCACCTGCCGGATACCCTTCTGTCCGGAAGAATGAACAAAAATTACCTTGCCCTGACCATCACAAAAAATGAAGCCAGTATGTTTATCCAGACCGACAACATAAAGATTCTTTCCTCTTTTCACTATCTCCTGTTTGATTTCGCTTATACCCCGGCCAGAAAGCTGCCAGGGTGTTTCCTCTCCGGTCAAATTAGTGATAAGGTAACGGGAAGGTTGAATTCCCAGCCGGATCCTGTCCAGGGAAAAACCAGCATGGTTTAACACTGTCGCCACAAAAATACCGCAGGCAATGGAACCTTCCTTAGGATAATCAGTTTTCCCGCTGAAGGACCAGGCTGTCCCGAACCAGGAAGGGAAAATTTTCTCGGAAATAGCTTTTAAAACAAACTCCCGGCTTTCCTTTATTAACCGTTTTTTCTCCCTTTCTTTCCGGCAACGCTGGTACCGCAATGCTATCTTTTTATGGGTTTTTTCCAGCTGCTGCAAGAATTCCTGGTAACTGGTGGCTGGCAACATTTTTCCGGTTGACCTAACAGTCCCTTTAAAGTTGATACGGGCAAGAGAAAAAGGGAAACGGAAAATTTTCCCTGTCTGGAAGGAAAATTCCGGAAGGATTGGTCTCATCTGCCAGATGAAAATACCCAGCTGGAGAAAAACAAAGACTGCCAAGAACATGGTTTGTAGGCGCTGTTTCATGCTTCTGTATTCTAATCCTGCTGGATTTATTTTTCAATATTTTGACTTTTCCTGCTTGCGGTGTGATAATTTCCACCAAAACAAAAGGAGTCTATATGGAAAAAATTAGAAGTTCCAAAGGAGATACTTCCTGGTTTGTACGGGACCGTTTCGGTCTTTTCATTCACTGGGGTCTTTATGCACTTGCGGCAAGGCACGAATGGGTCAAGCATCGGGAAGAAATACCTGATGAAATTTATGATATTTACTTCAAACATTTCCAGCCTGACCTTTATCATCCGGAAGTCTGGGCAAAAATCGCTTCCTTTGCCGGAATGAAGTATTTTGTTGTTACCACCAAGCATCACGAAGGTTTCTGTCTCTGGGATTCTGATTACACAGAGTATAAAGCAACACGCACACCTGCTGGTAGGGACCTTCTCCAGCCGATGGTGGAAGCTTTCCGGGGTTACGGCTTTAAAGTTGGTTTTTACTACTCCTTAATTGACTGGCATCATCCTGATTTTGTTATTGACGATTTACATCCTTTACGTAACCATCCCCGGAGAGCCAAACTGAATGAAAAACGTCGTCAGGAAAGATATACTCAGTATCTCCATAACCAGGTGCGGGAACTGCTCACCAGATTTGGCAAAATAGATATCATGTGGTTTGATTTCAGTTATCCCGCAGGTCAAGATGGCAGACCTGCTACCTGGGCTGGTAAAGGAAGAAAGGACTGGAAAAGTGAGGAACTGGTGAAACTGGTAAGGAGTCTGCAGCCCGAGATTCTTTTGAATGACAGGCTGGATTTGCCAGAAGACTGGGATATCAAAACTCCGGAACAGGTTATGCCGCGGGAATGGGTGAAAGTTGATGGTGTACCTGTAGTCTGGGAAGCCTGCCATACCTTCTCTGGCTCCTGGGGGTATCACCGTGATGAAGCTTCCTGGAAAAGTGTGGAGCAACTGGTGCAGCTTTTGATTGAAGCAGTCAGCAAGGGGGGAAATCTGCTGCTGAATGTTGGACCAACAGGACGGGGAGAGTTTGACGAAAGGGCTGTTTCCAGATTAGAAGGTATCGGCAGATGGATGCAAAAACACAGTCGTTCCATCTACGGCTGTACCCAGCCACCCGAAGAGTTTAAACCACCCAAAGACTGCCGTCTCACCTATAATCCGGAAACTAACCGCCTGTATATTCACATTTTTGCCTGGCCTTTCCGACATCTTCACCTTGACGGTTTTGGCGACCGGGTTGCCTATGCCCAGCTTCTGCATGATGCTTCCGAAGTGAAAATCATCCGGGAGAAGAATACACAGGATATAACCCTGGAGCTTCCGGTACTTCGTCCGGCTACCACGGTGCCAGTAATAGAAGTCTTCCTCAAATGACGAGCCAGAAACATCCTGTCTCTTGACATCAGCCAGGTAGTGGCGTTATTATTATCCTGGGAAGTAGCCGGGGCCAGGAGGGTTATCGCTTCAGGATAACGGCAAGAATGCAAGAACCACCGGCACCAAAAGAGAAATTGGTTCAGGCTATAGAAACTTTACAGCAGGAAGTTAATAATCTGCAGCAAAAATTATCTGCCAGCCAGAAAATCGTTGCCAGACTCCAGAAGGAAGTGGAAAGGTGGCGTCTCTGTTTTGATTTTCTGGAGGAGATTGTAGTGGTAGTGGACACTGAGGGTACCATCTCTCTTCTCAATCAGAAAGCCAGAAGAATTCTTGGTTTTCGCTCACCTGAGGAATACCTTGGCCGTCTCTGGCACCAGCTGTGCTTTGAACCAGCAGTTGGTGAGGCAGTGCGGTTTCTCCAGAAAAAGCTTCTGGAAGGGGAACTGGAAGTGGTAAAAAGGTACCAGGCACCTGTGTTAAACCGTTTTGGCCGGACCAGAATTATCAACTGGCAAACTTTTGCTTTGCAGGATAAGGAAGAAAAGGTTTTTGGTCTTCTTCACTATGGCTGGGAGACTTCAGAAAAGGAAATCTTACAAACAACCACCCTTGAGGTTAAGTACCGGGCGCTTCTGGATGCTCTGCCTGTTCCTGTTCATGTTATTGATAAAAACTACCATATTTTGTTTTTCAACCAGGCTTTCCAGGAATGGAACAGAAAACTCGGGCTGCGGCTGCCAGAAATAGAGCAGAACCTTTTTACCCTGTTTCCTTTTCTTTCAGACAAAGTCCGGAAGGAATACCAGCAGGTCTTTGATTCTGGCCAGCCGCTTATCACCAGGGAAACAACCAAGGTGGCTGACCACATCTATCAGACGGAGACAAGTAAAATTCCCATTATGGAAGCAGGGAAAGTGGAAAAAATTATGACGGTCGTGCAACTGATAAAGGAAATATGAGTGCTACCTGCTTTGTGTTAAAATTAAAAAATGCCAGCAGCAACACTCCTGTTTCTTGTTTCCGTAGCCTGTCTTTCTGCCTTTGTACAATCCTTTTCTGGATTCGGTGGAGGGCTTTTAGCCATACCTTTGTATACACTTGTTTTACCGCCACAGTCAGCTGTCCCGATTAACTTTCTTCTCATGTTGTTTCTTTATCCGTTGCTTCTCTGGGAAACCAGGCAACATATTTGCTGGAAAGTTATCCTGCCTTTTTTTTTACCGGCAGCATTAGCTCTTCCTCTGGGTGCTTTCTGTCTGGTTTACCTTCCCGGTAAACTGTTACGTCTTCTTATCAGTCTGAGCACCCTGTTTTTTTCTTTCCTGTTTTTGCTTAACGTGAAACTTCCGTTTCGTGACCGGATTGTTTTCAGGATTGGTACTGGTTTTCTCAGCGGATTTTTAGGCGGTAGTATTTCGCAGTCCGGACCACCTGTGGTCATCTGGGGATTGTCCTGCGGGTGGAGAAAAGATAGATTTCGTTCCACGCTTCTTACCTATTTTTTCCTGCTTTCTCTTACAGGAATTTTTTCTTATCTATCTCTGGGGCTATTTTCTCCTGAGATTCTCCAGGTAGTCTGGGTTGCACTTTTTCCCGCAGTACTTTTCAGTCTTCTCGGACTTTATTTAAAGCGCCGCGCCAGAGAAAATGCTTTCCGGCATGCGATTTTAACGGTAATCATTCTGGTCAGCCTTTTAAACATCTGGTCTCTTTTTTCCTGCGGGAAAAAACCGCGTGAGATTACCGCTCTGACAGATTCTCCACTTTTTAGAGAACTTCCGGAGAAAACAAAATGAAATTCTTTGACTCGGCTTGAAAATTCCACTTGACAAATTATGAAAAGCGTGTAAAAATTAACCTCAACAGTTTTTTCAAAAATGGAAACCCTTGTCTGACAAGGAAAAAAGGAGGTGAGAAAGGATGAATAAAGCGGGTCTGGTAGAAGCTGTGGCTGGCGTTGTTTGTGGAAAGAAAGAAGCTGAAGCCGCGGTCAATACTGTGCTGGAGACCATCAAGAAAGCATTGAAGAAGGGAGAAGATGTAACACTGGTAGGATTCGGCACCTTCAAGGTGGCTAAGAGGAAAGCAAGAACCGGTCGCAACCCCAAAACCGGTGCCACCATCAAGATTGCGGCTAAGAAAGTTCCGGTTTTCAAAGCCGGTGCGGCTTTAAAGGCTGCAGTGAAGTAAGACAGAAGAAACACTAAAACAAGAGAAGGGAGGGATTTTCCCTCCCTTTTCGTTTTTCTATTCCTGGGGCAGGCGGTAAAGACAGCGAGGGTTTTCTGAAAACCAGCTTTTCAGGATGTAGCAAGCACCGTCCCGGTCTAACAGTCCTTTCCTGATACGCCGGGCGAGAACCTCTGTTAAATTTCTTCTGGCTATCACCAGGTGTCCATAGGTCAAGACAACAGTTTCGTTGGTGTAGTCTCCTCCAAAAGCACTAACCTTGTTTACCGGAACCGTCTCCAGCCATACCGAGATACATCTTTTCGCCATCTCCGGACTGATAATATGCGCCCAGGTAAGATTATGCCAGACATTAGGAAAAGTTTTGGCTAAAAGACTGGCCTGGTCTCCATAGGGGATACCTGCATGGTAAAGGTCAAATTTTGTTTCCGGAAAAGAAAGAAAAAGAGGAATCAATCCTGTTGCTTCCCATTGCCGGTAGTCCAGCCAGTTGGTCCAGGGAGCACCTGTGTGCACAGCCACCGGAATATTAAGCTTTCCAGCCACTTTAGCCATCTGCTCCAGATAAAGAAGCAGGAAAGGATGTCCCGGGAAAAGGTTCTTCTGACCGCGGCTGGCCCAGGCCTGTTTTATTTCTTCTGGCTCAGGATGTCTCCAGTTCATGGCTACGGCTTTAAAACCAACAGCACCACGCTGGCAGGCATTCTTCAAAATTTGTTCCATGGCTACTGGTAAATCTTCAGCCGTTCTTAAGGAAATACCAGCTGCCGCACAGTCCTGTTCCAAAAGACCACCAGGAGAAAAATCAGCCCGGTCCAGTGGCCGGAAAACCCAGTAAAACTCTGGTTTCTCGTAAGCAAAATTACTCCCCTGTGTCAGCACTTTATCTATGTGGCAGTATCTAAAAAAAACGCGGTGAAAAAGACCCTTTTTCTTATACTCCTGAAGGAGAAGACTGGAAACTGCTTCCACCTTTTCAAAGCTTTTTAAACCGCCTCCCTGGTAAAGGTCGTTAACCGTGAGAAGAATAACTTGCGCATAACTCCCATACTGTACTTTTTTCCAGTAAGGGAGAAGAAAATTCCATCTTGCAGTTAAAGATACACCCGGGTCTTCCAGCCAGCTGATTTTTTCCGGGGCCAGGCCACAGGCTACCAGGTCTCCGCAGACATAATTATCTTTCACTATCAGCCTGACTAAATCGGTAACCAGCCCGCTTTCCGGAAAAAGATGCTGATGAGTATCCACCGTGGAGATATGCTCTGCTTCTTTCAGGAGTTCCGCCATTAACCTTTCTTCCTGCTGTGTTTCCATTCAGCCACCCGGTTTCTTTTGCTCCAAACGTTCTAAAAATTCCATCGCAGCTGTAACTCTCAAAATTTCCCCGTAATAAACCCGATGAAAATCACCCTGCTGGTAAAGGGATAACTTAATATCTTCTGACAATGCTTCAGAAAGAATTTCACCTGTTCCTACCACCCGACACTCGTACGCCAGACCGCATTGGTTGATGATGGGAACACTTACTTTTTGAGCTTTTTCTAAAGTTAAATTTGTCTCCTGGAATTTGTTATGGTCCCGACCGGAGACACTCCCGCAATAATTGACCAGGTCTGCCATCTCCGGGTAGGGAAGGTTAACAGTGAATTCCGGGTGTTCATTTAAGAGGGAGTAACTGTACCGGGAAGGTCTGACAAGCACCGTAAAGATGGGCTTTCTCCAGATAATCCCGACTGCTGCCCAGCCAATAGCCATAACATTAGGAATCTTTTTCTTTCCACCTGTTACCAGCAAGCCACCAGGATTTTTTAGAAGACGGATTGTTTCTTCCAGAAAAGTAAATGGCTGTAACTGTTTCCTGCTCATAAAACTCCTTTGTTAAGATCATTTTATGTCAGTTCTCCTCAGCTGGCAACAATTTTTGCTCTTTTCACCCAGGCAGGGTATAATAGTAACTGGCTCATGAGAAAAAAAAGAAATTTGCCTGAAAATATCCTGTCTGCTTCCCAGGGTGAAATTCTGAAAAAGCAGGGATGGCAGGCCGCTGATTTGCATGTCCATACCAATCGTTCTGAGGGAGTACTGCCTTCCAAACTTCTTGACCCCATTTACCTTTATGAAAAAGCCTACCGAGCAGGTTTTGATTACATCACTTTTACAGACCACGATACTATGGAGGCTTATGATTTACTTGGCTGGACCAGGGAAAAACTGGTCCCGGGTGTGGAAATAAAAATCAAGGATATCTGCCATGTAGGACATACCTTGCACATCAATGTCTATTGTTTGCAGCAGAAACAGTTTTCGGAACTTTTAGCCATTGCCAGGAAAAAGAGAAAACTGGAAGTATTTCTTCAGTACTTGCAGAGTGAAAATCTGCCTTATGTTTACAATCATCCCTTCTGGTACGAACATGGAGAAAAACCAAGCTACAAGGTGATTAATGATTTGATACCTCTTTTCCCGGTAGTGGAGTACAACATGCACCGGGTCTGGCAGAAGAATGCTCTGACCGTGGCACTGGCGGAAAAGTATCAGCGTGGAATCCTGGCAGCCACTGATACCCATATTGGAGAAATCGGCAGGGCTTACACCCTTGCTAAAGGAAAAACCTTCCGGGAATATTTTCAGGCAATAGAAAGAAGAGATGCATACCTGGTACCTCAGGACTTAACCCTGGAACTTTTGAAAGATGAGATTCTGATCTGGATTGAATTGATCAGCAACCTTGATGCTATCAGACTGGAGAAGGTTGCTTATCTGCACATAAAACCTGTGGATTCTTTGATTAACTTTTATGTTAAGGGTGCTCTTATTGATTATCCTGCTTTACGGAAGGCTTCTGTAGCCTTCTTTTCTGCCATTGCTAAATCAGGAGCACCGGCCCTTTTCTACTTAGAGATTCAGCATTTCCTTGTTTATCGGATGAACCGGCAGTTACGAGTGGCAGAAATTCTCTGAGGTACTATGGGCCAGGTTCTGGTCAGTCCTTTTTCCTGGGGTCTGGGACATGCCACCAGATCCTTACCTATTATCCGGGAGTTACTCCGTCGTAAGCATCAGGTGACGATAGCCACCAGTGGCGCAGCAGAAGCCCTTTTGAAATCAGAGTTCCCTCAATGTCGTTTTCTTCATTTCAAGGATTACCCTTCTCCGGACACTAAAACCAGTTATCATTATCTGAAGTTTGCTGCCTATATCCCTGTTATGCTCTATGCTATTTTACGGGAAAAGCAGATTACAGACACAATCATAAAAGAAAACCATTTTGACCTGATAATCAGTGACAGCCGTTTTGGTGTCTATTCAGAAGAAATCCCTTCTTTCTTCATTTCCCACCAGTTTCGTTTTGATGTCCCTTCTTTTCTTGGCCCTGGCCGTTACCTTTCAGAAAAGTTTAATGCCTGTTTTCATGCGAAATTTACCCGGGTCATTGTTCCTGATAATCCGCCCGGGACAGTCTGTCTCAGCGGTGAGTTAGCCCGACCAACTTTTCCTGTTTCCCGGAAGAAGGCTTACTACGCAGGTATTTTAAGCAGTATCCGGAAGATGGATTTACCCTGTGATATAGACTTTCTCATCAGTGTTTCCGGACCAGGTCCCCAGAGGTTGCTTCTGGAAAATATCGTCCTGAAACAGGCTGTTCAACTTCCCGGGAAAAAAGTAATCCTTCTTGGTCGGCCAGGAGAAAACTTCCAGAGACAACTGGACAAAGATACCCTGGTTTATTCTCATGCCAGCCGGGAGCAGATGAGCAGATTGATGAACAGGGCTAAGTTTATTATCAGCCGCTCCGGTTACACCACCGTGATGGAAATTGCGGAACTGGGCAAGAAACACGCTCTTTTTATTCCCACTCCCGGACAGGTGGAACAGGAGTACCTTTCTCGTTACTATAAGGAAAAAGGATGGTTTCTGTCCCGGAAACAATCGTTGGTGAATCTTGCCGAAGATGTAGTGGCGGCTGGCCGTTACACCGGGTTTCCACCTATGAGCCGTACAGAGGAAAATGTGCGGCGGCTTTATGAAGAACTTTTCTCTCCCTATCTGGACGGTTGACTTTCCAGCTGAAGCCTTCACCGGTTACATCTGCCAGGCTTTTCTCTTCCGGAATGGCTCCTTAAATCTGTTCTTGATTTTCCCTTCTTTTTCCAGATGTATCATACAGGCCCGGATACACCCCCTGGCGCCTTCTAAAGCCCGGGAGTAGACAATGACCGGTGATGGTTCTGCCAGGAAGGGATTGTATTTTCTGTAGGGTTGCTGCCCGGCAAAACCTTTCGTACAGGCCTGGATATCAAGTTTTCCCCATTCTATGTCCCGACCGGCCACTTTTACCTTTACTGTTTCTTTCGTACTGATAGCACTGGCAGAGCATTCCTTAGCACAGAGTAAACACCGGTCACATAAGGCAGGTCCTTCATAGATAGGATCGGGGTCAAGAGGGGCAGCAGTTAAAATACAGGCAAACCTCTGCCTCGGCCCGAACTCCGGGGTTAAAAGAAGCTTGCTGTATCCAATCTCACCCAGTCCCGCGCAGAAGGCAGCTATCCGGAAATGGATAAAAACATCCGGCGCGGGTTTATCAGGAGAGACAGGTTTTGACCAGTTTTCCTTTATCCTGCCAGTCGCATAGTCAACCGCTGGCCAGTTGTAGTAATCATTGGGGATAGGGGTAGCCTCATAACCATGGTCTTCTATGAACCTGGTCAGATGATAAAGAATGAAAGGATTGTAAATCATATTGATACTGCCATAACCCTGGGAAGAATAAGAAAGAAAGTAAGTTCCTTCTTCAATCCCGCGCAGAACACCCCGGGGAATTCTCAGGGCAATGACAATCAGGGCTCTGGCATCAGGGTTAATGTATCTGGGATCCATCTGTTTGGGGGAACCATCAAACCTGTCCAGAGAAGCAATTCCTACCAGGTCAGCACCTAACTTTTTTGCCACTTCCTTTACCTTCTTTGAAGTAAGCATCTTTACCTCCTGAATTTTTGGTAGTTATCAGTATACCCCATTCTATCCAGGCGATAAATTCTGCGGTATAATATGCCAGAATCCCATGAGAAAAAAAGAAGTTTTTTCCTGGTTAATTTTTGTTTCCTTTGCTACTGGAGCGTGGCCGATGACCTGTAACCTTGCCAGGCCTTATGATAAGGATAACCTTTCCCGGTCTATCCCTGTCTTCTCCAGAGTAAGACCGGACCTTTTGTTTCAGAAAGGTGACACCATAGAAATTTTTGCCTTCCCCAGAAGCAGACCTTTACGTTGCCTCTGGTCACTCAGTCATAATGGGGTGGAACAACCCCTTCTGGCTCGCCAGGGAGAAATCTGTCTGGACCAGAGTGTCAGGATTGTTGTACCGGAAGAAAATCTTTCCCCTGGTTTTTACGATTTGCGTTTTACTATCTGGTCCACCGCGACAGACAAGGAAGATGGGAGAACAAGTTTTGGCTATGAAATTGACCGTATCACCATGGTAGATTCCCGGCCAGATGATTTTGGGCTTTTCTGGAGGAAGATTAAAGAAGAACTGGCTGGTACACCCCTGGCAGAAGAGGAAAAATTCATTCGGGAAATGGAGGACGAGGAGATTTCCCTTTATAACAGAAAGGAAGCTTCCCTTCCGGAAATCCCTGACCCGGAAGGAAGAAGATATAGGAAGATTAAAGTCTACAAGGTTTCCTTTGCCTGTCCGGGGCAGCGCCGGCTTTACGGCTGGCTAACAGTACCCTGCGGAGAAGGACCTTTTCCAGCGATGCTGATACTTCCTGGTGCCGGAAACGCACGGTTACCCATTCCTGCAGAGCATGCCAGGCACGGGTTTGTCAGTTTGATGCTCCAGATTCACAGCCAGGATGTGGACCAGGATAGTTATTCTTCTCCTGCAGGTTATCTTGCGTATCTGAAAAGCGGCTTCCCGGCATCACCAAAGGATGATTACTACTACCAGGTAATCTCAGGTTGCCTTCAGGCAGTCAGATACCTTGTCTCCAGAGCCGAGGTAGACAAAAATAAACTGGCAGTGGTTGGTGGTTCCCAGGGCGGGTATCTGGCTATCGCTACAGCTGCCTTAGCTCCGGAAGTGAAGGCCTGTATCAGTGCCCTTTGTTTTTATGCCTACTTCCCTTATCGGGATTTTGTGGCTTACCTGAACAGAGTGAAGGATCCTGGACCTAAAGAAATAATCCCGGCCTTTGATTCTGCCAATCCCAGAGACAGACATATGGGTTACTTTGATGCTGCCAATCTGGCGACTTTAGTTCAGGTGCCCACTTTAATGCTGGGATGTCTGGCTGATATTCCTTCACCGGCAACAACAGTTTATGCTGTCTACCGCAGGTTGAAAGGTGAGAAAAAAATAATCTGGAGTGCTGGTACCAACCATGACCTGGTTCTTGCCTTCGAACAGATGGCCTGGCGGTGGCTGGAAAATCTTTTCCAGTTAGAAAAGAAAGAAGCCTTCACTTTACTGGAACGCATCAAGAAAGGTGAAGAATGAAAGCTTTGGCTACATTTCTCATTATCAGCTTGCTTCTTACAGGAAATTACCTTCAAGCAGGAAGTCTTCTTCCTGCTGAGATAAAAGCGGTGGTTGCTTCTTCTCCCCGGACACAACTGCAGGAAGAAACACTGCAACTTCTTCTGATTGGCTGGCAAAAAATTTTTGGTTTAACTCTTTCTGTTCAGGATTTCTCTGCCACCCCGGAGGGATATTTAGAGGGATATTTATTTTTAGGAGAAACTGCCTTAAAAGCAGGTTTAATCCAGCCTGCAGAATTGAAAAAGGTCTGGCCTGGCGGCCATGTGATGGAAACAGTAACAAAGTCTGTTGCCTTTTGTGATAATACCAACCGGGATACAAACTATGCTGAAGTTTTCCTCTATGCTGGTTTTGGTCCGGCAAGGTATGGAGAGAACTGTCCACCGAAGACAGCTGTGGCCATCTATGTGGAAGGCAATTGCCGGCACCTTAGTTCCCACATGGAGGCAGAGTTTACTCTGGAAGAAGTCCCCGCCAATGGTAGCAGCCTTCTGGAAGTGGAAGGACAGGATTGTGACCATGATGTATCAGCTGCCTGTATTCGCATCCTTGTTAACAATCAGACTATTTTTGAAGGCCCGGTAAGTCTGGTAAAGAAAAACTGGTCCAGACAGAGTTTTCCCATCCCACCTGGTGTCCTGAAAAAGGGTACAAACACCATCTCGTTTGTCAATACAGGAGCTCCAGACAGCATCAACAACTGGTTTGAACGCTGGTTTATGCTTTCGGAAGCAGTAATCAGATTCTCTCAGATGCCAGATTAGAGATTCCCGGTGAAGGGTAATTCTTTCTTTTCCTTCGGAGTGACAGGCAAGACAATTGCAGTAGTGGTTGTCTGGCAACAGGCTGAACCGGTTCTGCTACAACGTATTTTTTTAGGCAGAAGTCTAAAGGAGGCATTTTCTCAGGCAAAAGAATTTTTCCAGGAATTGAAGGCAGGCGAATCTTTGCAGCTTAAAGAAATGAAAAATAAACTGGAAATTTATCTCTCGGGCCAGCCAGTAAGTTTTTCCCTTGATTGTCTTTATCTGGAAAACAGTAGGTTCTTCCAGCAATCAGTCTATGAAAAAACAGCGTGTATTCCCTGGGGGAAACTGGCTACCTATAAAGAAATTGCCTGCCAGACAGGGAAACCTTTCGCCTGCCAGGCAGTCGGCCAGGCTTTAGCCAGAAACCCTTTTCCCATTGTCATACCCTGCCACAGAGTGATAAAGAGTAATGGCCAGTTGGGAGGCTTTTCTGCTGGTCTGGCTTTGAAGAAGGATTTACTCACCATAGAAGGTTGGGGAGAAAACCCGGCTGATAGTATAATAGAGTACTGCAAAAACAGGAAAGGAGAGAGATGAAAAATTCAGGAAAAGATTTAAAGTTTGTCTTGATTGGAGGCGGCAGTTTTGGCTGGTCACACCGGCTGGTTACTGATATGGCCTGTCTTCCTGGCCTGCACGGTATGCACATTGTTTTAGAGGATATCAACCCGGATGCTTTGAAAGTTACTCTGCCTCTCTGTCAGAAATTCTCTGACCAGTTAGGTGCTGGTTTCAGGATAGAAGCTACTACTGATCTTGAAAGTGCCTTGCAGGGAGCAGATTTTGTGGGGCTTACCATCAGCACTGGCGGTGAACAGGCTAATATCCTGGATGTGAGCATCCCGAGAAAATACGGGGTTTTTCATACTGTGGGCGATACAGTTGGTCCTGGTGGCTGGAGCCGGGCGCTGAGAAATATTCCTGTGGTGGTAGATATCATCCGCACCGTAGAAAAAATCGCGCCCCAGGCTTTCTTTATGAATTACTCCAATCCCATGACTGTCCTGACCAGAACCATGCAGAAAGTAAGCAAGGTGAAATGTGTGGGGCTGTGCCATGAACTGCAGGGACTTTTACTGCACCTGGCATACTATTTTGGCGTGGACTGGCAGAAAGACATTAAAGTGAAGATGGCTGGAATTAACCATCTTATCTGGATTCTGACTATGGATGTGGCTGGTCATGATGGGTTCAAACTTCTCAGGGAATACATTCAGGACCCGGAAGGATTTAAACCTTTAGGACCCAGGGTCATTCCAGAGGAACTAATTAACGGTGGTGGGGTTAATCCCAATCAGCGGATTAAGTTTGATATGTTTTTGCGAACAGGATACCTGCCGGCAGCTGGAGATGCACATACTGCTGAATTTTTCAGTTGCTACCTGAAAGATGCTGAGACCATGCAACGCTGGGGTTATTCCCCTGATTCCCGGGCTCATACCTTTGCCCACATCCATACCTATGAAAAGCGCCGCCTGGCTGCTCTGGAGTTACTCCAGGGACAAAGACAGCCGTTTCTGAAACATTCTCACGAGCATGCCAGCCGTATCATTGCCGCTCTTATTGGGGCTGAAGAAAATTTGCTCACGCCGGTGAACACCGGCAATATCGGTCAGGTAGATAATCTGCCCAGGGAAGCTGTCCTGGAAACTATGGCTCTGGTGAACCGGCTGGGTGTGACACCACTACCTGTAGGTTGCCTACCACCTTTCATTCAAACCCATCTGATGAGGCATATCCCTGTTCAGGAGATGATTGTAGAAGCAGGTCTGACTGGAAATAAGGAGCTGGCAATTCAGGCTCTTTCCTGTGACCCTCTTATCCCAGACCCTGACATCGCAGCAAAAATTGCTGCGGATGTTTTTGCCTCTTTTCAGGAGTGGCTGCCTCAGTTTAACGGGAAATGGTCTCTTTAACACGGAGTGAAAATGCCTGTTATCACTCTGGAAGAAGGATTTTTCCCTGCCTGGTGTGAAGTGAAAACTGCTCGGTTATTTAGCTTAAAACCGGACCAGGAGAAGTCTTTTCCTGACAACCAGGAGAAAGAAATGTTTCTTGTCTGCCAGGGACAAATTCTGGTGGAGACAGTCCCGGCAGCAGCCAGGATGACAGAAGGTAACAGTTTTTTTCTGAATACTCCCGGGACTGGACAGGTAAAGGTTAAAAGTATAGCTGGTTTTTCCCTGTTTCTGCACCTGACAGGAGACTGGTCTTATCTTTCCGGGGCTGGCATTTTCACCGTGAGAAACGGAAAGCCGCCTGCTGATGATTCCCCTTACCAGTACTGGAAAACCACCACCTTTGATAACCACTATCATGACTGCAATTGCTACTGGTTTGTCTTAAACGGCAGGTGCCAGGTTGTCACAGAAGGAAAGTTCTACCAGGTCAAACCCGGTGATTGTGTCATCACCGGACGCGGCTGGCACCACGATATTGTCAGTCTCATCTATGACGAAAGTGCAACCCTGGCCTGGGTCACCGGTCCGTTAGAAGGGAAGAAAAGACCGGGGCATCTGTGGGAAGGTACTCACGGAAAGGCTGAACCAGTAAAGGAAAGGACTTAAATGAGTTCTTTTTTCGGCACCGTCTGCGGATTTCTGGCTCTTTTTTTCTGGTCCATGTCTATCGGTATTTCCCGTTCCCTGATGCAGAAATTAGGCGTGTTTACTGGCAGTAGTTTAACTTTCCTGCTGGCAGGTTCTCTCCTTGGTTTCTTTCAGTTGCGGAAAAAAACCAGCGGAAAAATCACCTTCACCAGACTGCGGCAAATGGCTGGCTGTGGTTTACTCTTTGTTGCTTACATGGTCTTTCTTTATAGCGGGGTGGGACTGGCAAGTTCCCATCTCGCTGTTCTGACTGTAGCTTTGCTTAATTACCTCTGGCCAACTTTCATGATTATCTTTTCCCTTCTGTTTTTAGGCTACCAGGCCAGCTGGCTTATTTTCCCCGGGTTGGTGGCAGCAACATCCGGGACACTTGTTGCTGTCACTGCTACCAGTAAGGCTACCTGGAAAAATCTTTTCTTTGTTTTTACTTCTCAGGGTCTTCCTTTTTTTTTCGGTTTAGGAGCCGGGATAAGCTGGGGATTATATTCGGTAGTCACTCGCAGGTTCAGCCAGAATTTCGGTGGATTACCTCTTTATCTTTTAGCCAGTGGTCTTGTTCTGGGTATCATCCGTTTTTTTCACCCGGAAACAAGTTCCTGGAGCTGGCAGGCATGGTCAGAACTTTCCTTCATGGTCGTTTTTCCCACCATCTCAGGTTATAGCCTCTGGGAACTTGGTCTCCGACATGGAAATTTTGTTCTTCTGGCTGGATTTTCCTATTTTGTGCCGGTACTTTCCACGCTGATTTCCTGTGCCTACCTCGGAATCAGACCTGGCTGGCAAATTTTTTTCGCCAGTCTTCTGGTGAGTGCTGGTGCAGTTTTAGCCCGTCTTTCCCTGAAAGAGCAGCCCGGGGTAAAATCTTAGACAGTTATCAGCAAAGGCAGAAAAAACGGGGGAAAAATGAAAAGGGTAAAAGTGGGTTATATTGGCTGGCTTTTTCACGATGCAACAGAATTTTCTCAACCTGTAGCTGTCTGCGATGTAAATGAAAAAAAACTGGCTGACTATATCCGCCAGTATCCTGAAGTGAAGGCTTTCACTGACTGGAAAAATCTGGCGGAAGACCCGGAGATTGATGTGGTAGTTATCTCCACTCCTAACCAGTATCACTGCGAAATGGCCTGCCTTTTCCTGGAGAAAGGGAAAGATGTTTTTCTGGAAAAACCGATGGGTGTTAACAGGCAGGAGATAAATAAACTTTTAGCAGTCCAGAGGAAAACAGGAAGACAGCTGGCAATAGACTTTGAGTTGCGGGTTTCTTCAGGAATGGTCCGTGTTAAGGAAATTATAGATTCAGGAGAAATTGGAAAACTCCAGGGAATTGAATTTGTTCACCATCGCGGTAGCTGGCTACTGGAAGGTAACGGCATCTGGAGATTAGATAAAGAAAAAAGTGGTGGGCTTTTCTTCATGGAAGTCTGTCATGAAGTGGATTATCTCCGGTTTCTTCTGGGGGAAGTGCAAGAAGTACAGAGTTTTAAGATGCCCAATACTCTTCCCCAGTACCGGCCAGATTTTCCGGATAATGTTTTCTCTGTCCTTTTTTTTGAAAGCGGGCTGATTGCCACCATCACTGCCAGTCATACCTTAAGCTGTCAGGACGCCAGAATACAGGAGTATGCCACAAAAGGACACGACATGTTTTTTGTTTTCACCGGGACAGAAGGGTCATTGCGCTTTGACTGTATCAGGGAAGAGCTTCTGGTGACCCGACTGGAAAATTATCCCTCCGGCACTATCGGCAAAAGGGTGATGTTCAAGCGCATAGAAGATTTTCGGGGAACCAACAGCCACCATGATATCACCAGAAACAGATTATCTTTTCTGCGCGCCTGTGCCGAAGGGAAACCACATCATCAAAGTACTGAGGATGCCTGGCGAACCCACTGTGTCTGTCTCACCGCGGAAGAATCTGCAATTAGTCCTGGTTTTCCCAGACTTAGAGTGGACTATACAGAAAGTTGAGTTCTGGAAGAAGGTTTTTTCTGCTGATAAAAGGAGGATTCAGTATGGCTGAGAGGAAATTACTGGCTGTAAGTTTGTTTTTCTCCTTTTTTCTTGCTTTCTCCCACCTGGCGAAAGGAAAAGATCTTTATGTGGACAATGTGGTGGGGAATGATAGTTACTCCGGGCTAAGTCCAAAGGTAGAAGGTAAACAAGGACCGCTGGCTACCATTACCCGGGCTTTAAGAATGGCTGAACCCGGGGATACTGTGCATCTTATTCCCACCGGTCAACTTTACAGACAGATGGCTGATTTTTATGGATTGAAAGGTGGTCAACCAGGAAAGCCCTTGATCCTTGATGGCCATGGTGCTACCTTAAGTGGAGCAGAAGTCTGTCCGGCTGATGGCTGGAAAGAATGGAAAGATGGGCTAGTCGCGAGAGAGGATTTAGTCTCCCATGTTTTTCTCCTGGTGGATGGAAAAATGGTTTTTGTCACCAGAAATGTTGATTGTTTGCAGCCAGGAGAAATCTGTTTTTCACCAGAGGAAGCTAACCGGTTACACTTCTGGCTACCAGCAGGGAAAAAAATAGAAGAGTTTTCTTTTGAAGTTGGCCAGCCTGATGGTAGGTGTGTGCAGCTGGAACCAGGCGGCTGGAAAGTTGCTTCTTCCACCAATCCTGCTTTAAGGCGGTATGATGGCCTTAAAAACCCTGTCTGGGTGAAAATTAATGGCGAACCGGTATCTCTGGTACTAGCTAAGGAAAGATTAAAACCAGGCCAGTGGTGCCAGGAAAGTAAAGTTATGTATTACAAAGTCCCGGCCGGGAAAAAACTGGAGGATTTGAAGATAGAGGCTATCGTGCGGCCCAATGGAGTACAGATGGGTGGAGAAACAGCATATGTTGTTGTGCGTAACTTAAAAGTCCAACATGTTTATAACGATGGTTTTAACATCCACGGTCATGTCACCCATGCGGAATTTTATAACTGTGATGCCCGGGAATGCGGGGATGAAGGTTTCAGTGCCCATGATGCCTGCGAGACAGTTCTGGATGGCGCCACCTATGAATACTGCGATAATGGTATTGCCAATGTTAATGAAAAAGGATTTTCTATTACCCGCAATGTCATTATCGCCCATAGCCGCTCTGTTGGTTTTCTCATCCAGGGAAAAGCTTACCACCAGCTATCGTGTGCGATTTTTATCAACAACCCCACCCAGATTTCTGCAGGTAATACTAAAGGTGAGGATATTCTGATAATTAACACACCTGCTTCTGGCCTGAAAAATATCAGAGCCATTGCCTGCTATGGTCCATCAAGTTTTTCCCGGGTAACCACTATTGGTCATGGTCCAGGACAGAGCTTTTTTGTCAGCGCTGATACCAGCCTGGCTCTGAGTGATTGCCTGTTTACAGAAACTGAGGCTGTTTTCCACTGTCGGCTGGAAGACCCGTTCAGTGCTTTAAAACTGAAAAATGTCTGGGTTGGTCCAGAACAGAAGATAGAGTGGTCGGCTCATTATCCCTGGAAAAGATTAAGTTTTAAGGAGTGGTTTCCGGAGGCAGAGAAAAGACAGGTAGCAGAAAGTTGCGGTACCGGACTGCAGGACTGGACTGCTTCTTTCCTGCAGGGTAGATTACCGGAAAAGATATCCCCGGAAACTGGTTGTTCTCTGACCTTAATGAAGAAATATCTGGAATATTGGGCTACTCATAACCCTTTACCGGGAAAGAGCCAATCCCAGTCCAGCGGTGTCTGAACCCTGCTATTTTCCCCTACCAGGATTGCTGTTTTACCCTGTCTGTCAGGTTTAATATCTTTCAGCCGTCCAAATTTTGCCGGGACAGGAACACACCCCATCAGGTAAGAAATGGTTACCGGCTTATCTGGCTGCAGATGAACACAGGTTTTGATCCCCTGGCGGGAAAAGGGATTGGGAGCTGCTGAATCTTTCAAACCATAATGAAAGTAACTGGTCACTTCTTCTATCCCCATGGTGTTTACATTACGACCATTCCATGGTGGGTAATGCCGGCCACCGTTGGACATCCACAGTAAGGTACAGCTAAGTTGCTTCGGATCCTTAATTCCAAACCAGAGGTATCTTTCCTGCGGAAAAGAAACTGCTGACCAGGCAAAAGGTAAAGAAGGGTCGCTGACTAAACTAACGATATCCTCAAATCCTCGCCTGGCAGGATAAAGAGAAAGGTCAGTTTTTTCTCCGTTGACAAGTGGCACCTTAAAAAGAGAGGAAAACCTGGCGCCAGGTTTCAAAAGAGAATAACCACCTGTTTCCGGGTTTTCCACAGGTAAAGGTGCTACCTGACCGAAGACAAACCTGCTGCAAGAAAAGATACCACTTCCGGGCTTATCAGGAAATCTTATGATGGCATGATGACCAAAGCACATCGGTCCCTGGTAGCCAGTTAAAAAATGCCGGCAATATACAACCTGGTGTTTATCCAGCAGCCGGATTATCTTGATTATTCTGCCTGGCCGGATAGTGGTTTTCATCTCCAGCTGTAAAACGGTCTGGTCCCCGGAAGAAGATTTCTCCAGAAAGGACCACCGCCCGTTGGCTGTCTCACCATGAACAGGATGCTTTTCTCCCCGGTAGGGTTTGTCATTACCGCCAAAAGGAAAACAAAAGAAGTCTCCCCTGAGAACCTGCAGAATTTTCGGCTGGTCAGGCCAGTTTTCTTCTGCCCAGGGAGCAACATAAAAAGGCTGCAGTTTCCTCCGTTTGCGGTCAAAAATAACCGGCGCCAGGTGTCCACCAGATTCTGTAATATAGGCTTCTATTTCCTCATTCTCTATTAAGAATGAAGGCTGGCTGGCAACAATTCTTCTTTCGGCAGTCATTTCCACTCCTTTCATTTTCTTACTCTGGTGACACCGCTGGCATCCTTCAAAACCCGGACTCTATCCCCTACCGCAAAAACTTCTCCTGGTTGTTTTTCCTGGACCACAGCAATAGTCTGACCGTTATCCAGTTTAACAGTAATCTCCCAGCCGTTTCTTTTGGTAACTGCCTTCTCCACCGCGGCTCCAGCTAAAGCACCACCCGCTGCTCCGGCAGCTGTGGCTACGTCCTTACCGGTACCTTTACCTATGGTTCTGCCTAATAGCCCTCCTGTGACCCCGCCGGTTACTGCTCCCACCACACCAGGTGTGCCCTCAATCTGTACTTCACTGACTGCTGTTACCACTCCTTCCCGAACACTGAGTTCTGTCCTGGTCTGTTCCCGGGAATAAACACCACCACCTGTGCTGGAAACACAGCCCGTAAGTGCCAGTCCCAGGACCGACACTGATGCCAAAAGCAACACCACCTTCCTTTCCATGCCTTCCTCCTTTTTTCTCTTTTGACGGTTAGCAGAGACAACAGGATTATCCTAAATTTTCTTCTCCTTCCAGTGCCCCTGGAGAAAAACTGACCATATCAATACAGCATGAACAATATTACCAATGATACCTGCCAGCCAGATACCTGTCTCTTTCAGATTCAGATACCGGGAAAGAACCCAGGCTGCAGGAATCTGTATTAAATAAAGAGCTATCCCGGTCATAATCATAGGAGAAATAGCCTCACCCGCACCCTGGAGAGCACGGGAACCAATCACTCCTGGCGGAAGAAAAAGGGAGCCTACGGCTACATACCTTAAATAACTGGCTGCCACAGGGATAAACTCCGGTTCTTTGTTAAAAATACTGGCTATCAAATCAGCAAAACTAAAGACAAAGATACTTGCTGCCAGCAAACAGAAAAAATAGTAGCTAACAGCTATCCGGACACTTCTTGCTGCCAGTTCAGGATTGTCAGCACCAAGGTTCTGACCCACCAGAGTTGCTGCTGCTGCTCCAAACCCGAATCCGGGAAGGAGAAAAAGACCAAAAATTCTGCCTCCTACACCGTAGGCCGCAGTAACAACAGGACCAAAAAGAGAGACAATCTTGACCAGAACTAAGGCGGAAAAACTCCGCAGAAGCATCTGGATAGAACTGGGGAAACCGATAGTAACAATTTTTTTCATCATCTCAAGGTCCAGACGAACATTTTTACCTCTCAACTGAATGGCATCGTGTCCCTGGTAGAGCCAGTGAAAAAGGAAAATGTCCCCCACAGCCCGGGAGATAACTGTAGCCCAGGCAGCACCAGATACTCCCATCCTGGGAAAACCCACCAGACCAAAAATCAAAAGCGGGTCCAGGATGATATTGAGTACAGTGCATAGTATGGAGATTTTCATGGGTGTAACCGTGTCTCCTGCTCCCTGGAAAGCAGAAAAACCCATAAAAGAGAAAAGCATAGTAAAAAGCCCTAAGAAAAGAATCCGCAGGTAGCCCACTCCAGCCTGTAAGACCACCTGCCTGGCTCCCAGTGCTTTCAGAAGTAAGGGAGAGAAGAAAAAGCCAGCCAGTCCAATACAGAAGGAAAAAAGAAAAGCCAGCAGAAAAGATTGCACCACCACCTCATCTGCTTTTTCGTATTTCTGCTGGCCGAAGTAGCGGGAGACAAGCGCTACTGTACCCACACCTAACCCTACCCCCAGGGTTGATAACAGAAACATCACCACACCAGCCATAGCGACTGCTGCCAGCATCTCTGAACCTAAACGGCCAACATAGATAGCATCTACCAGTTCCAGGGTACTCACAAAAATATTGGCAGTGATAAGCGGCAGGGAAAGACCAACTACGGCCTTACCTAATTCCTCTTCCCGGAGAGAAATTAAAGCTCCTTTAGTCCGAAAACGATTTGCGCTCATTTTTTCTCAGGAAAACTGTTAGAAGAAGTAAAGTAGTTTAAATCTTTTCCCCTGCAAAAGCAAAAGATAAACAAAAATGGAGAAACAGTTTTTTCCATGCTAAAATTTCTGCATAAAAGCATGAAACACAAAACTACCCGGATTGGGGAAATTGCTCAGGCAAAAGGGCTTGACCCTGGTCTTCTCTATGAAGTGGTGGTAGAACTGGCCAGGGAAGGTCTGGTAACTGCCACCGCGCTGGATGCAGCAGCCGGCATTATTCTGACCGAACTGGGACTGCCAAACTATTTTTTCCGGAATCTTTCCCGACAGGGTTTGATGACCCTTTTGAGAAGTACTGCCCGGACCATCCAGGCTACAGAAGATGGTTATGTTTTGCGTGGTGAAGTCTCTGAAGTTCCCCTGGACATGGAAGGAGGTGTTCAGGTGCGGCTGGCTACTCCGGAGAATCGTGACCGGATGGAAAAATTACTGGACCCGGTTATGTCAGGCCATCGCGTGGAATATTATTGCGGGAGAGAAAAAAAATATTATACCTACATCATCCATCCAGAACCAGTCCCGGATTTAAAAGAATGCCAGGCTGGTGCTTCTCCATTTGCCTTTAATAATATCAAGACCGGTACCGTTATACCCCAGGAAACTAAATCACGCTATGAATCATTTTTGCAGAGGGCAGGTGCCTGCCCTGTACCTCTGGTAGAAACCAGCCAGGCTGATACAGGTGAAACCAGGATTATGTTTTTAGAAGATTTTAAGCATTCCCCCTTACCGGTAATAAGAAAACTTCTGGAGGACTTAAAAATTAAGCTTAACCGGGCATACTGGGAAACCTACCGGGGATTAACCGGCCGTATTCAGTCCGTCTGTTCCCTTTATCTGGAAAATCAACCACCTGAAGAGTTACTTGCGACAGTCAGGAAAAGGTTACGCTGGCTGCTTTCCCTCCAGGTAGACGGATTTTCCGAACTTTATATCAGCGGTAAGCTTTCCTTTGAGGAATACCTTTTTATCATGGCGGCATCCTGTTTCCTGCACACCTTCATACATAAGAAACAATCCAGAGACCTGGAATTAATAGCTGCCCTTACCAGGCCTGACTGGAAAGAGATTTTTGCCAGAAGGATTTTCAATGCCAGCCGGGCAGAATACACCAGAACTGGTATCATCCAGGCATTAAAAAACCATCCGGATCTGGTAAAGCAGGTTTTTCGGCTTTTTGATAAGAAATTCAATCCGGCAAAAAGCAAACACCCTACCACCAGAACCATAGAAAAAAATCTGCAAGCCTATCAGAAAAAAATTGCGATTATCTTTCAGGACGACTGCACCCTGTATGATATTTTTACCTTCCTCACCCATCTTATTACTGCGGTTCGTCGGACCAATTTCTACAAGGCGGAAAAAAGATCCTTTTCTTTCTGGCTTAGCCCGGAAATACTTGACCCGGCAGTCTTCACGGAAAAAGTGTACAGCATTTTCTTTGTGGTCGGTTTCCATGCTACCGGCACGCATATGCGAGCAGCAGAAATTGCCCGGGGTGGAGTGAGACTTTCCAGAGTAACAGTATCCAGCCATGAAAATGTCCTTGATGAGATGCCTTTACTCAATTATGCTCTGGGACCTGTCGCCCAGAGACTCAAACATAAGGATATAGTGGAAGATGGAGCCAAAGGAGTAATTGTCCCGGATCCGGAGTATGCTGATGATAGCCAGCAGGTTTTCCTTGATTACCTTGAAGGTATCCTTGACCTTATCCAGGAGGATGCCCAGGTACTGGATTACCTGGGGAAAAAAGAACTGCTTTTTTTTGGTCCGGATGAAGGGACAGCTGGTTTTATGGACCTGGCAGCCTGCCGCGCCAGAGAGAGAAATTATCCTTACTGGAGAACAATTTCTTCCGGCAAATCTAACGGCATACCTCATGATGCCTACGGTTTGACCAGAGAAGGGAAACTCTTTGGTCTGCACCCGTGTGGTAGTTCTGGTACCTGCCTGGAAATAGAAGGGGAAACAGTAGCTGTCACACCGGAGGCAGACGAAATCTTAAAACACCTTAGCCTGCCTGTGGCTACCAGCGGAATGACCACTACAGGAATTCTTTCGTGTCTGAGAACGATAGAGCAGCGTCTGGGGTTAAAAGAAGAACAACTTGTTTTGATGATGACTGGAGGACCTGATGGTGATTTAGGCGCCAACCAGATTCTTTCCTTTCGGGGACGTATCTGCCTGGTGGTGGATTCCGGAGCGGTTCTTTTTGATGCCTGTGGACTGGACAGGGAAGAACTGGCTAAACTGGCTGTTGCCAGACATACCCGGCCGCGTTTGAATACCCTGGCTTACCCGGAAAAAAAATTAAGCCGGCTTGGTTTCAAGATTCCGCGGCAGTCAGGAAGTTTTTCTCTCCAGGGAAACAGGGTCATTGAAGATGGTATCTTTTTCCATCGCTCCTGCCTGACGGATGCCAGTCTGCGTCCTTTTTTCCAGAAGGCAGGTATTAATGTTTTTATCCCCTGCGGTGGCTTCAAGGATACCATCAATATAGAAAATGTTTCTTCTTTCCTTTCTCTTTTTCCGGAACTTCTCATTATTGTTGAAGGTGCCAATGTTTTCTTTGATGACCCTTCCCGTGAGGTCATTGCCAGGAAAACAAAGATTTTGCAGATTAGAGATTTCAGTGCCAACAAGGGTGGAGTAACCAGTAGCTCCCTGGCTGAGGTTCTACCAGCATTTTTGCTGGGTGATGATTATGAAAAGATTCTCATAGAAGACAAAACCATCAGATGTTCCTTTATCAAGGAAATACTGCGTATCATCCAGCAAAACTGCCGCACGGAAACAGAAATACTTCTCTCCCTGCACCAGAAGACAGGTTTACCCTTACCTTACCTTTCCAACCAGACCAGCAACTGGCTTCTGGCTCTTCAGGACCATCTTTACAGAAATATGGAAATACTTCTTTCTGAAGAAGAACTGGTAGACAGAGTACTCCTGGCTTATATCCCGCGGGTTCTGGTGCAAATTGCTGGATTAGAAAGAATTAAGCAAATTTTTTCCTCTCCTGATCTTGTGGCTTACCGGAACGCCCTGATTACCAAAAAACTGGCTTCCCTGGCTTTATACAGTCAGGCTACCAGATGGGAAGAATTTCTCCAGCAGCTGAAAGCTGATTTTCTGGGTACGTTAAAAGCACTGCGGTGAGGTTGAACCTTTCTGTCTTCCTGAAATCTAATTTGTCCATCCCTTCCATCTCCATGGCCATTTACCTTCCTTTTTGAACAGACAGTTAGTTTTGTGCTATCCTTAAACAACAACCTGAAGGAGAAACTATGATTTACAAACATGAGGAGTACATTGAGGAAAATCCTGCTGACGCTAAGTTTCCTGTCAAGCAGGTGGAACAGTTAACCTCTCTTGACGGCAAGGTGAAAAAGTTTATAGGCAGGGTGAGCTTAGCACTCCAGACACCAATGGGGATGACCACGGTCCCGGTTACTTTTGAGATTGAGGCTGCTACCATCCAGGAAGCTTTTGCTAATTTCACCAGGCGGGCAGAAGAAGAAATTGAAATTGCCAAGAATGAACTTCATGCAGAATTGCAGGAATTAAGAAGACAGAGTACCAGCCGGATAATCCCGGCATCAGGAATCCCGACTGATATTAACAAAATTAAGTTACCTTAAGCCTTCCTTGCCTGTCCGGGGATACTGTGGACGCAAAAAAAAGTGTTCTGGAACTCATTGGCAACACAGCACTGGTAAGAATAGGGAAAGAGAGAATTTTTGCCAAGGCTGAATTCCTCAACCCCGGTGGGAGCATCAAAGACCGGGTAGCAGTGGCTATGATTGAAAGTGCTGAGCGGCAGGGTAAATTAAAACCGGATTCCATCATCGTGGAGCCAACCTCAGGTAATACCGGTATTGCTGTCGCTCTGGTGGGAAAAATTAAAGGTTACCGGGTAAGGATTGTTATGCCAGAAGGTATGAGTGAGGAAAGAAAAAAGATTATAAGAGCTTTAGGGGCAGAACTGGTTTTAACGCCGGATATCCAGGGAATTGCTGGAGCAGTGAAAATGGTTAAAGCCATGGCTGCAGATGATTCCAGAATTTTTGTTCCCCAGCAGTTTGAAAACCCGGATAATCCTGCCTGCCACTATCATACCACCGCAGTGGAACTGTGGCAGCAGATGGATGGCCAGATTGCTGCCTTTGTTGCCGGTGTGGGCAGTGGCGGTACATTGCAGGGGGTGGGCAGGTTTTTAAAGGAAAAAAGGCCAGAAATTCTGGCGGTGGCAGTTGAACCAAAGGGCGTTTCTGCTCTTTTAGGACATGAGCCAGGACTTCATCGTATTCAGGGTATTGGAGATGGTTTTATCCCTGCGATTTTAGATGTCTCGCTGGTGGATAGAGTGATGGAAGTCAGCGATGAGGACGCTATTGAGACGACACGCTGGCTCAGCCGGGAACACGGGTTACTGGTAGGGACATCTTCCGGGGCTAATATCTGGGCAGCAAGACAGCTGACAAAAGAGCTGGCTGGAAATATAGCCACAGTACTGCCGGACCGCGCTGAAAGATACTTTAGCACTGCTCTTCTCTAAGACTGTTTCTTACGATGGAAAGGAAAGGATTTTTACTGGCTGTTTTATTTTTCAGTCTTACCAGTTACTCCCGGCTGCTGGGCTACCAGAGAACTATAGAGGCTGAAGACTGCAGTCTGCAGCCAGGTGGTTTCCAGATATACCAGAATATTGGTAGCTACTCTGGCGAAGGATATATGATTATCCTCCGGGAGAAAAACCAGAGCCAGGGCCGGCTTTTTAAGAAACTGGAATGTTCTCTCCCGCCTGGCCGCTACAGGTTATCTTTACTCACTTTTGCTGAAGGAAAGGAGAATGCCAATCAGGTACAGCTTGTCTTAAACGATGCATCTACCATTTTAACCTGGCCTGATAAACTCTTTCCGGCCGGGGAAAAACACTGGATTTCTGCTAAGGTAGAAACAAAAGAAGAAGGAAATAGTTTTTCTCTGGTTGTTCTGAAAGCCCACAGCAGACTTATCCTGGACAGTTTCCGGATTGAATCGGTTTCTCCCGGGGAAGAAAAACTTCCTGTACCTTCTGGGAACCTGGTAGAAAATAGCAGTTTTGAAGGTTTAACCGCAGACTGGTTTACTCCCTACCAGTGTGGTTATGCCCTCTTACCAGAATACATTGATACCAGCCAGGCTTACCATGGCCGCTGCAGTCTTCATCTGCCGCCAGGGTTTACCTTACTCTCACGGCCTTGCCGGGTAAAACCAGGAGAAGTTTACAGCCTTTCCCTCTGGGTAAAAAGTAATCAGGCAGGGGAAATAACTGTAGCGCTAACAGGAAAGATGGGCTGGAAAAGTTTCCTGCAAAAAAAGTTCTTTTTAACCCCGGAGGCACCCTGGCAAAGGCTGGTTCTTAACGGCAGGCTTCCTGCGGATGCTACAGAAACCATGATTAAAATTAACCTGGCGGCTAAGACCTGGATTGATGCGGTGCAACTCCAGCAGGGGCCAGCAGCTGACTACCAGCCAAAAAATCCTGTCAGTCTGGGTTTTCTCTGGAAAGAATCAGGCCGTGTTTATCTGTTAGGGAAGGACATTTTTTGGCAGGTACTTTTCTCCGGAGGCAGTCAAAACTCTGTCTCCTACTCTTATGCTATCTTTGACTGGAATGACAGACTGGTGGAAGAAAAGGAAGGAAAAATAAATCTCCAGCAGGGATTTGCCGAGAAAACTATAAAGCTTCCAGGAGAAAAAACTGGTATCTTCCGGATGCGGTTTTCTCTGCCGGAGAAGAAGGAGCTGATTTATGCTGTGGTACCTGAGTACAGAGAAAAAGATTCTCTCCTGGGTGCTTACATTACTTTGAAAGAAGAACCTTTAGCTATTTTGTCCCGGATGGGCATCCGCTGGAATAACACCTTAAGCTGTGGTGGCATTATTGGCACCTGGAGTCTGGTGGAACCAGAAAAAGGTAAGTTTGTCTGGGCAGATGAAGCTTTATCTCTAACAGAAAAATATGGCTTTAATTTACTGGCTAATCTACACACGGGTTTTCCTCGCTGGGCGCTTTCCAGCCAGGCGCCTGAGCAACCTCATCTGAAAACCGGCCAGTCCTACTTTAAAATCTCTGACTGGGAAAGTTTTGTCCGGGCAACAGTCCAGCATTACCAGCACAGGATTAAAAACTGGCTGGTGATTGATGAACCATACCATCAATTTACACCTGAAGAATACGCCAGATTATTAGAGGTGACAGCAAAAGTCATCAAAGAAATTGACCCTTCGAGTAGAGTTTTCAGCCATGGTGGCTACACTGACAGTTTTTTACCCAAGGTGATAGAAACGGTGGGGACAGATTGTTTTGATGGGGTGAGTGATTACTGCAGAAGGAAAGAACATGCTGAACTGCTTGGTTCTCTTACCCGCAAGTATAAAAAGATTTTCTGGGCAGTGGAGTATGGGGGGTATGCCAGTTTTTACAGTGAAACAGAGCCACCGGATGCCATTGCTTCCCGGGTATCTATCCAGTCTCTGCTGGAAAGTGCCATTCGTTCACTCTGCTGGGGTCCTGCTACCAGGTACTTCCGGTATGACGCACATTATCCAGGTCCTTACCCGGCTTATGAGAAATACTGTACCATGTTTGAGTATGATGGTTCGCTGAAAGCTGCAGCTGTTAGCTATGCTGTACTGAATAAACTTCTCTGGGGGTATCAACCTGTCGGGGAAAGAATAGCCGATAAAAGGATAAAAATTTTTCACTTCCAGCAGGACCAGAAAAATTTACTGGCTTGCTGGACTACCGGCGGGCTGTACCGGCTTTCTTTACCGGAAAGAGCAAAAAACTGGACTGCCCTGGATTTGATGGGCAACAAAGTACAAACAGAAAGCAGTAAAGGAAGAATAAACTTTCTCCTTGGTCCCAGAGTTGTTTACTTCTGCGATTTGACTGCGGAAGACTTAAAAACCTGGGACAACGTCATGCTGGAGGAAGTGTTTTCCTTTTCTTCTTCTTTTGGTGCTGGAGAAAAAAATGAGGTCTTAGCCTTAAAAGTAAGTCTCACCAACACCCTGCTGGAAAAGGTAACAGGAAGCCTTGGTTTTTCCAGGCAGGCACAGTATCTTCTTCGTTATCCCAACCAGCGACACAGATTTTGCCTTTCACCTGGAGAAAAGACCTGCTTTTCCTTTGACCTTAATTACGGAAAGAGAGACATTCTGGAGAATAAACTCTGGGAGCTGGAAATTTCCGGGACAGGACTGGACTGTTACCAGACAGAACGCCTGAGCTATGCTGCCTGCTTGAGGCGGAACTTCCCTTTAAAAATTGACGGTAAATCGCAGGACTGGCAAAACTTTATGGACTGGCAGGATAACCGCAGTTTGAAAATTGACAGAGAAATAATCCGACCTGATAAACCAGGACGGCTGGCCGGTAGTTGCCTTACTTCCTGGGATGAAGAAAACTTTTACTTATGTTTTCAGGTAAACCTGGCAGAAATTTCCTCCGGACACTTCCTGCGCGTTATTTTTACACCGGAGAAACACAGTAAAACACCTTTTGTCTACCTTTTCCTTCCTTTTCCTGAACCAAAACTTAGTGGTCCTTCTGCGGAAAAAGTAGAATGGTGTTATCAGCAAGAAACAGGAAAAAGATATTGCCTGGAGATGAAGATACCGTGGAAATGTTTTGGCTTTGACTTTCCAGCGGATAATTCTTTCTTTTTCAATGTGGTTTCACATCAATCAGAACAGGATCTTACTACCGAAAAAGTCTGGGCTTTAGACCAGGAAGGGAAAGCTGGACTGGGCCAGATTTTTCTCTACAGGGAGAAGGAATGAATGACAGAAAACTCTGGCTGGATATTATGTTTTACCGGGGACATAACCGTATGCCTGTTGTCCACTGGGCTCAGTGGCCAGAGACAACAGCCCGCTGGCATCAGGAAGGATGGCCCGAAGATACAGACATCCACAGCTTTCTGGGCACCAGTCCCCACTGGTTTGGTTTAGGCATCAACCTGGACCTTTTCCCGGCTTTTGAACCCCGGGTACTGGAAGAAACTGCAGAATACCGTGTCGTCCGGGGTAAAGACGGGGTAGTCCAGCAGGAATGGAAGAATAAAAGCTGTATCCCCCACTACCTTGACTTTACTTTAAAAACAGGTAAGGACTGGCCAGAATTCAAAAAAAGGTTGCAACCTGATACCAGAAGAATTCCACCGGATCTGGAAGAAAGGATACAGGCCAGCCAGGCAAGTGGACTGCCGGTTGTCTTCAGCACTGCTTCCCTGATGGGCTGGATAAGAAACTGGATGGGCGTACAGAATATGGCTTATTTGATTTATGATGAACCGACAGTCTTTGCTGATATGGTTATGACCTTAGCGGATTTGACCTGCTGGGCTGTAGAAACTGTCTTTCCCAGGATGCCTTCCCCCCCGGATATGGCTTTTGGCTGGGAAGATATCTGTGGTAAATCCGGTCCCTTAATCAGTCCAGGAATATTTCGGCGCTATGTGGCACCGGGTTACCGGAAAATCAGAGAAACTTTAGACAAATATGGCACATATCTTCTTGGCATAGACAGTGATGGAGATGTAAGTGCACTCATTGGTCCCTGGCTGGAATCCGGCGTCAATGTGCAGTTTCCTTTAGAAATTGGAACCTGGCAGGCTGACCCTTACCAGGTGCGGAAAAAGTTCGGACCACAATTGCGTATTATTGGTGGCTTCAACAAACTGGTCCTGGAAAAAGGACCTGCAGAGATTGATGCGGAAATAGAAAGACGCTTACCTTTGATGAAAGAAGGTGGTTTCATCCTGATGCCGGACCATCTGATTACTCCTGGTACTTCCCTGGCTAACTACCGCTATTTTCTGAAGAAACTTGCTTCTCTACGATTTTAAAACGAAGGAGAAGAAATGATTTATGAAAATGTGGAGTTTCACAATGTGGCAGAAGTGCAAAGCAGCAAGCAACATCCTGGTGTAAGGTTACAAAGGGTTCCAGAACAGGTACGGTTAAAACTCAACCCTGGTGCCCAGATGCGGATGTTACAGCCAGATGGTATGGAAATTCGGTTCCTTTTTGATGGTCCTTGCTGCCGGGTAACTCTTTCTTCAGAAGGGGAGACTAAGGTAACTGTTTTCCACGGGCTGTTTGACGGCAGACAGCGTTTCCTCATCGGCCGCCAGGCTCAGACGATTGAAATCAACCGGCCAGTTCTTCTGGACAAACTCAGATCGAAGGAGAAAATGGCTTTCTCCCCGATGGTGACCCGACTGCTTCTGGGAGGACCGCAGCGGGATCCTGTCTGGTTCCATGGTATTGAAGGTGAAAACATTCGGCCACCAGAACCACAGGATTTACCGGCTACCTGCTACCTGGCATATGGAACTTCTATCACGCATGGCTTTGATGCGGAAGGACCTCACCTGACATACGTGGCACAGACCGCGAGAATTCTGGGAGCTGATTTAATCAACTTAGGTGTGGGTGGAGCAGCCCAGTGTGAAAAAGAGCTGGCTGACTATATTGCCAGTCGTACGGACTGGGATTTCGCTTCCCTGGAACTTTCTGTGAACATGATTGATTTTCCCTTGCCGGAGTTCCGCGGCCGTGTGGAATACATGGTCAATAAAGTAGCCGCAGCCAATCCGGAAAGAATTATTCTCTGTATTACCCTTTATCCCTTCTTTCTTGACTTTGGCCTGCAGCCTCCAGGTGCAAACTACAAAGCTGACCCGGAAGCCTTCAGGCAGGCATTGCGAGAAATTGTGGCTGGGTGTCAGTACCCTAATGTTCATCTGGTAGAAGGGCCTGAAATTCTTTCTTCTATTTTCAATCTAACAGTTGACTTAATCCATCCGGGCGATTACGGTATGATACAGATGGCTAATAATTTAAGTAGCAGGTTCCAGAAATTTTTAAAAACCCGCTAAGATTTCTTGCAGGAAGGACAGGCTGGAGATAACAGCATCAGGCTTTATCTCCACAGGTACAGGGTTTTTAGAGCGATTAATCCAGATGGCTCTGAGAGAAACTGCTTTGGCGCCAGCGATATCATTTTCCAGACTATCACCCACCATGCAGGCTTCCTCCGGTTCTACCATCAGACAGGAGAGAGCCTCCTGGAAAATAACAGGATGGGGCTTTCCATAACCGACATCAGAAGAAATAACCACTGTCTCAAAAAAGCCCGTCAGGTTGTTTGATAGAATCTTCTTCCACTGATGATGATGAAGACCGTTGGTAATCATACCCAGACGGTAATGACGCAGGCTGGATAACACAGGCAAAACTTCTGGAAAAACCCGGTGCCTTTTCTGGCACTCTGTGATGTAACAGGCTGACATTTTTTCAGCCAAAAAATTATCCTCTATCCCAAAATAGTGCAAAGTTTTCTGCCAGGACTGCAGACGAAACCAGGGAATCCATTCTTTCAGAATCTGAACCCGGGCAATATCTTCCATAAAATCAGCCCACAAACCTTCCCGGGCAGATATACCTATCTTTTGACACCAGTCATAAATAGGTGAAGCTTCCCAGATTGTTTCTGCGGTCTTCTTTATCTGAGAAGTAAATTCTTTTAGGTTCAGTCCGTAACGCTGGCAGGCTAAAAATCCTGCTGCCTGAAAGGCTTCCTCTGTGGCTTCCTGTTCCATAACAAGAGTATCATCAAGGTCAAAAATAACTGCCTTCACCATACCATCAGTTTACCAGTTTTTCTGTCCGAAAAAAATTTTACTAATCCTGCTATGAGTTTTTTCTGTCCTATTTACTAAACAGTCTTTTTTGTGTACCATAAGACTCAAGGGGGTGAGAAAAATGAAAAAGCTGATACTTTTGCTGGCAGCAATTATCCTGGTATCCAGCTGGGCTTTCTGCGAGGAAAAGCCAGACCAGGCAAGAATGCAGGAGTGGAAAGAAATCAAAATGAAGATGATGGCGATTGAGCGGAAAGCTATGGCTGAGGATAACGAGTTGAAACAGATTGCCCAGCAGATGAAGGAACTGGAAACCAGGAGGAAATCCCGGCTGGAAACTCTTCTGGCTGGCAACCAGGAATACCAGGAACTGAAAAAGAAGGAAGAGCAGCTGAGACCTCCTATGCCTGCTCCACCCAAACCTCCAGAGAAGCCAGAAGTAAAGAAGTAAATTTTGCCGAGGACGGGCCTCTGCAAGAGACCCGTCCTCTACCCTATGAGTCTGAAAATAATTAAAATCGGGGAAAACCTTTTAGCAGAAAACGACCGCCTTGCCAGGGAAAACAAGAAAATACTCCAGAGCAAAGGCATCATCTCCTTTAACCTGATGGGTGGACCGGGATGTGGGAAGACCTCCCTTTTAGAAAAAACCATTCCCCTGCTTTTACCGGAATATCCCTGTGCTGTGATTGAAGGGGATGTTGCTGGTTCTCTGGATGGAGAAAGACTTGCCTGTTTAGGAATCCCGGTCATTCAGATTAATACAGGCGGCGGTTGCCACCTGGATGCCGCTATGGTGAAAAAGGCATTGGAGAAACTGCCTCTGGAAAGTTTACGGATAATCTTTGTGGAAAATGTAGGCAATTTAGTCTGCCCGGCAGAGTTTCCCCTGGGCACTGAGAGAAACGTTGTTGTCTCCGCAGTAACTGAGGGTGAGGATAAACCAAAAAAGTACCCTTTGATGTTTCAGATAGCCTCCCTCTGTCTTCTGAATAAAATAGACCTTTTACCCCTGGTGAAATTTTCCCGAAAACGTTTCCAGAAGTTTCTCCTGGAGATAAGAAAGGACTTAAAAGTTCTGCCTGTTTCTGCCCGGACAGGTGCCCACTTAGAGGACTGGGTAAAGTATATTACTTCTTCATTTTCATAAATCCTCACCTTTCAGGAGGCAAAAATGAAACGCAAAATTTTCATCAAAATCGGTTCGTTAAGTTTACCAGCAGAGCTAAACCAATCTCCAGTGGCAGAGAAAATCTGGGATATTTTGCCCATCAGGGCCAGAACCAGCACCTGGGGTGAAGAGATTTATTTCCGGATTCCCCTGCAGACACAAATTAACCAGCCAGTCACAGAAGTGAAAAAAGGGGATATCGGTTACTGGCCAGAAGGAGCCTGTTTTTGTCTCTTCTTCGGTCCCACTCCTGTTAGCACAGGTGAAAAAATTATTCCGGCAAGCCCGGTGGAAATCATCGGCAAACTGCTTGCTGAGGACTGGGAGGGATTAAAGAAGGTGCGACCGAACCAGTCCGTGGTGATAGAAAAGGAGAAAGAGTGAGCGCTATTTTGCTTATTCATGGTTTTGGTGGGGGAAGATGGGAATACCAGATTCTGGCAAGAGCTTTCCACCGGCAGGGAGTAAAAACCTACCAGTTCACCTATCAGGAAAAATTCGGTTCTGTATCCCTGGTAAAAATAGCAGAAAAACTGGCAAGTTATATGGAGAAAAGAAGGAATGAAGAAAAGATAGTAACGGTCGGACTAAGCCAGGGCGGGATTATTGCTGCTTACTGGCTGGAGTTTCTCGGAGGGAAAAAATACTGTCAGTGCTGCTGGACCATTTGCACACCTTTTTCCGGTTCTCTTTTAAGCTACCTCCTGCCTTTACCAGGGCTGGTGGAACTGCGGCCTGAAAGCAGCCTTCTGCAATCGTTAAAGCAGGCAATGACTAAAAGTTCTGTCAACTATCTGGGCATCTGGAACCCGCTGGACTTATTTGTTTTCCCTGGCACCAGCGCCAGGGCTCCCGGTCAGAAATCTTCCTACCCGGTATTAGCACCAAGCCATCCTTTAACTTTCTGGATGCCACGCACCATAAAACTAATCTGCCAGGAAGTCAGGAAAAACTAAGGGGGAACAATGAAGAAGATTTTGATTGTCTATCATACGTTGGGCGGGAATACAGAAGCTGCTGCCTCAGTAGCAGAAAAAACTTTGCAGCAGATACCACAGGTTCAGGTGCGGATGAAGAAAGCCAGTGAGGCCAGTTTGGAAGACCTTCTCTGGTGTGACGGTCTCATTATCGGTTCCGGGGATTATTTCAGTTACATGGCAGGAATGCTGAAAGACTTTTTTGACAGAACTTTCTATCCTTCCCGGGGCAAGGTGGAAGGTAAACCCTATCTTGCCTTTCTCACCCATGGCGGCGGTGGAGCAGCTATCAGCAGTCTGGAAAGTGTGGCTAAGTCCTTTAAATTCAAGAAAATACTGGACCCGGTGCTGATTAAAGGTAAACCTGATGATGCCGCTGAAAAAAAACTCTCTGAGGCTGTGAGAAAGTTTGCTGCCTTTGTCCCTGGTGCCTGATTTTCAGTAGAAAAGTTTAACAGTTTTCTGTATTTACATAAGACTGGTAATATTTCTTTCTTACTCAATAAGAATCTTTTTCTAAGGATGGCTTCAGAAAAAAAACGGATGGCTGTTATTGCTTCCGGTCAGGTAGAAGGAGTGGGATTTAGACCAGCAGTCTACCGCTTAGCCACCAGGTTAAACCTCACCGGTTTTGTCCGCAACAGTACCCGGGGAGTCGTCATAGAAGTTCAGGGTCAATCTGAGACCATCCAGAAGTTTTTAAATGATTTGCAAAAATTCCCCCCGGCACGGGCTAAAATTGAAAAAATTAACACAAGTTGGCTCCCTCTTGTGGAAAAAGAGCAAGATTTTAGTGTTCTGCCCAGTGAGGAAGGTGCTCGGGTAGAGTTGGAGATACCCCCTGATATTGCTACCTGTTCCCTGTGTCTCTCTGAGCTTCTAAGTCCTTCAAATAGAAGATACTTACATCCTTTTATCAACTGTACAAATTGTGGACCAAGATACACCATCATCAGGAAAATTCCTTATGACCGCAACCACACCACTATGGCTGAATTTCCTATGTGTAAAACCTGTGGAAAAGAGTATAAGAATCCTGTGGATAGACGCTTCCATACACAGCCGAACTGCTGTTTTTCCTGTGGTCCTGCTCTCAGACTGATTGACAGCCGTGGAAAAACCAAAAAGGCTCCTCCAGAGATACTTTTTCCTCTGGTTACTTGCCTTTTACGAGAGGGTAAAATTGGTGCGATTAAGGGACTGGGCGGTTTTCATTTGGTCTGCGATGGCACAAACGCTACAGCTATCCATCTTCTCCGGCAACGGAAGAAAAGAGAAGAAAAACCTCTGGCTCTGATGGCTGCCTGTTTACCGGTGATAAAAAAGTACTGCCTGGTTTCTCCTGGTGAGGCGAAAGTACTTTGTTCCTGGCAGTCACCGATTGTTTTGCTGCGCAAAAAACCTGATTGCCGCCTGCCGGAAATCATTGCTGCCGGTAACCGCTTTTTAGGCTTTATGCTGCCCTATACACCGGTTCATCATCTTCTTTTCCATTTTAATGCTCCGGAAGTGCTGGTGATGACCAGCGGTAATTTTTCAGAAGAACCAATTATCTACCAGGATGAAGAAGCCATCAGGAGGTTAAAGAAAGTAGCTGACTTCTTTCTTCTTCATAACCGGATAATACATACTGGCTGTGACGACTCTGTTGTCTGGGTCAGGCCAAAGACTTCCTCTCCTGTTTTTCTACGGCGCAGCCGGGGTTATGTACCGGAAAGTTTAAAACTGCCCTTCTCCGTGGAGAAGGCTATTGTTGCCTGTGGTGGCCAGATGAAAAATACCGTCACGCTGCTGGCCGGAGAAAAAGCCATTGTCAGTCAGCATATCGGAGACCTGGACAATCTGGCTACCGCAAACTTCTTTACTTCTGTAATCCAGCATCTGGAAAACCTTTTCCAGGTAAAACCAGAAATTATTGCCTGTGATTTACATCCCGGTTATTTGTCTACCTCCTACGCCAGGGAAAGGATGAGAGAAAAAAATCTTCCCGGGATTTCTGTCCAGCATCATCACAGCCATATTGCTGCCTGCCTGGCAGAAAATCAGGTGTCTAACGAGAAGGTGATTGGTGTAGCTTTTGACGGGACAGGATGGGGAGAAGATGAAACCATCTGGGGAGCAGAGTTTTTGCTGGCAGACTATTCCGGCTATAAAAGATTGGCGCACTTTCTGCCTGTACCTCTGCCTGGAGGAGAAAAAGCTATTCATCAACCCTGGAGAATGGCAGCAGCTTACTTAAGAGAGACCTTCGGGGAAAATATGTTTCAACTACAGATAGATTTTCTCCGGCAGCTTGATAAGCACACCTGGAAAGTTCTGGAGAAGGCTATCCAGGAAAAAGTGAACAGTCCTTTAGCTTCCAGTCTGGGTAGACTTTTTGACGGCATCGCTTGCCTGCTTCTGGGAAGAAGTATCACCCGGTTTGAAGGACAAGCAGCTTTAGAACTGGAAAATTTAGCCGGGAAAACAAAACAACCTGCCTATCCCTTTTCCCTTGAGGAAAAATCTGAAACCCTGGTAATTGACTGGCGCCCCCTGATAGAAAATGTCGTGGAAGAGCTTTCCTGCCAGGTCTGCCGGCAAGATATTGCTCAGCGGTTCCATGAAACCGTCTGCCAGATAATTCTCTCTACCTGCTGGAAACTGCGTGAGAAAACTGGTTGCCAGAAAGTCGCTTTAAGTGGCGGCTGTTTCCAGAACCGCCTTCTTCTTCTGCGCAGTGAAGAATTACTCCGGCAGGCTGGTTTTACTGTTTATACCCACCGGCTTTTCCCTCCCCATGACGGCAACCTTTCCCTCGGTCAGGCTGTGGTGGCTGCCTACAGGCACAAAGAGAAAGTAGCTTCCTAAACTGTTTTTTTCCTTTTCTCCAGAACGATTTTCAGCAGGTGCTTTAAAGGAAGTATCCGGCTGAGACGATACCTTTTTAACCAGAGACCAGGGACAAGTCCCCGGTGAAGTTTCTGCCAGGATTGAGCCAGCTGATTTACCTTTCTTAAGTTTTCTTGAAGATACTTCCTTAACTCCCTGGTCCGGTAGGGATTGATTCTTTCCTTTTCTCCTGCCAGGTGTGCCTGCTGCAGCCATCTTCTTGCTGCCTGAAAAACATCTTCCCGGCTTTTCTGTAACTGCTCAGCCACCTTGCTACAGGAGGAAAAATGGCTGGTCTTTACCCCCTTCTGCTGGCAGTAGTTAAGGAAAGCATCTGCCCAGTCAGAAGCATCATCTGGTATCTTTCCTTCCCAGGCAATCTTCCAGGATAGCACCAGAGTATCCAGACTGACTTCTAAACTTTCACACGGACTGACAAAGGTATTATACCTGCTCCAGCCTGTAGCTATCACTCCTGTCATTTTCAGTTTCTGCGCAGTTTTTACCCAGGCTGCCATGTTAGCCAGCCTGGTAGGAATATTAGGCCGGTCAGCATAGGCACCATCAGCACCTTTAAAGGCTGAAGCAGCCCAGAGCCGGCAGCCTGCAGCAACATACTTACGCAAAACCTCCCGGGGAAGACTCAAAAAGGGTGAAGCAGCGTAGCTCCAGCACATCAAATCTACTACCTGGCTGATTTTTTTCAGTTCAGAAATCTCCCAGTGTCTCAGCATATCATCCCAGATAATAGGCCTGATACCCTTCTCATTCAAAAACTGGAAAACAGGCATCAGATGCTCCAGATATAAAGTTGCTTTTCCAGATTTTGCTATCTTTTTCTTACACACCGGGCAGGAACCTAAAGACCAGACTTCATCTGCTCCTAAATGGAAATACTTTATACCGGTATGGGTGGTAAGTATATCCTTGACCAGTCCCAGGATGAGCTGGCTGGAACCTTCTTTACTGGGACACAAATCACTGACATTATCAGGTATTTCCCGGAAGGAACGAAACTTCTTCCGGGAAAGAAGGTTTTCCAGATGCCCAAAGGATTGGACCAGGGGAATGATTTCTACCTGCCAGTCCCTGGCTTTTTTCAGAAAAAGTTCTATGGTCTTCAGTCCATAGGCTGTCTGGTTCCTCAGGCAGGTATCCTTCCACGGGTACATATCTTCCCATTCCACTAAAAGGCAGTTACCTTTTGCTAAAGAAGTTAGTTCCACCAGCTGTAAAAGTCTCTCCGGGGTGGGAGGCAGCCCCTTTAAGTCCAGGTGTATTCCCCGCCAGGATACAACTGGCTTTTTCCGGCAAAAAAATTCTTTTTCCATGTTCCTCCTTCAGAAAAGTGTAAGTTGTTCCTCCTCCTGCTGGTTTTTTTTCTTCTGTTCCTTTCTAACCTTTTTTTCCTCCACAGCTGGCTCTGTTTTTAAAACTTCCTGCTTGTTTCCGGCGGTCTCTTTAATCCGCAGACAGACAAGCAAAGAAATGAAAGCCAGCACCCAGCAACCAGCAAATATACTGCGGTAAGCACCTGCAGGATAAATGATACTTCCCGGGGAATCCATTCTCCTGGGAGCAAAAAAGTCCATCACCCAGCCGGAAAGGTTCATTAAAAGGGCAATGGAAAGATAACAGACACCATTGAGAAAACCTACTGCTGTACCCACTGCCTGGGCTGGATTTATCTCCCTTACGGAAGTGCTGAAAACTAAAGAAGCACCTGAGCAAAGACCTAAAAGAAGGTAAGGAAGGAGAAAAAGTTTTCCCAGACGCAAACCAGAAACACCAGCCAGCAGAAGAGAAACAGCAAGCAGACAAATCACTGTGGCAGCCATCATGATAGGCTTTCTCCGGTTCAGAAAGCGTGTACTAAAACCTGCCAGCAAGGAAGCGCTCATACTGACAAAAATCATCAGGCAGGTAAAACCTGTTGCGGTCAAAGAACTGAAGCTGGCAAAATCCTGCAAAAACTTCCGTCCCAGCATCGCCTGCATGAGAAAATAAATAGCAAAATTAATCACTGCACAGATAATAATGGGAAAGGATTCCTGGTTGGTATAAACCTGCCACATCATCTCTCCGGAAAAACTGCTCCTTTCCTGCGAGAGGAAACCAATCTTATACCTGGTCAGGATAGCTGCCGCCACCAGAAAAACAAAACTTACTCCAGAAATCCAGACAAAAGCAAGCCTCCAGCTCAGCCAGTAAACCAGCCTTTCCAGAGGTAATGTCCCAAAAAGACCACCAGCATACCCGATGAAAAGTGCCAGGCCTAAAAAGGCAGGGAAGTCCCGGCTGGAAAACAACTGATGTAGAAACTTAAAAAGACAAACATAGATGAGGCTGGCGCCAAAGCCGACCAGCGCCCTGGAGGCAAAAAGAGTTCCCACCTCCGGAGCCAGGGAGAAAGCAAAAGAACCAGCTGTTAAAAGGGCACCGCCAGTAAGAAGTACCCTCAAAGCACCAAAGGCATCAGCTAAAATCCCGGCAAAAAACTGCATAAAACCGTAGATGTAAAGGCACAATGTCCCCAGTGTTGCCACTCCGCTGGCAGAAAGATTAAAGGTGGCTTGAATCTCGTTGAAAATTGTCCCGGGAACAGCAATCCGGTGAAAGTAAGAAAAAAAGTAGATGCCGGTCAAGAGAAAGAAAATAGCAATTTTACTGGACTTACTCAGTTTTTTCACTTTTTTCCTCTTTCAGTTGAAACAAAGCTCCTGCCAGTTCAGCAGCAAAAAATTCTCCTGGCGCAATCAGTTCCTGACAGCAGGGAAGAGCCTGTTTCATCTGGCGGAAACTGCCCAGAAGCCGCGCATCAAAGACAAGGAAAAACCCTTTATCTTTTTTCTTTCTAATCAGCCTGCCGAAAGCCTGCCGCAAAGCCATAGTAGCCAGAGGCAATAGATACTGGTTCCAGGCATCTTTTCTCTGAGAAAAAAGATGCTGGATTCTTCCGGCAACAATCGGTTCTTCAGGGCTGGGAAAGGGCAGTTTTTCTAAAATGACACCTGTCAGATTGGCGATATCCACCCCTTCCCGAAAACTTTTCGTCCCGAAAAGAACTGTTTCCTTCTCAGCCTGGTTCATAATTTCCACCAGATGTCTTCTGCTGCCGTCCATACCCTGACAGAGAACTATTATATTCTCACTTTCCAGTCTTGGTTTCAAGACATTATATATTTGATGCATCCTTTCCACAGAGTTGAAAAGCACCAGAATTTTGCCCCTTGTTACCTGGCAGGCAGTAAAAATGCCTTCTGTGAGAGCCTGAAGAAATACCTCCGGCTGCTGGTGGCAAAAATCAGGGAAGTCAGCAGGGATAGCCAGAAGAACACACTTCTGGTAATCAAAAGGTGAACCCAGTACCTTTGTGACAAGCCGGGCTTCTGGCAGAAGATTAGCACCAAGACGCTCCAGCAGGAAGCTGAAGTCCCCTGCCACTGTCAGAGTGGCTGAAGTGAAAATAACGCTTTCTCTTTTCTGAAAAAAAGGAGCCAGCCATTTACCAGGGTTTAAAGGAGCAGCCTTCAAAAGCCAGTTGTTTCTTTCTTTCCCTTCCAGTTCCAGCCAGAAAACATACTGCTGGTTTTCGCTTTTCAGGATGAATTTGCAATCCTCCCCGATTTTTTTTACTCTTTCTTTCAGGCTGGAAACACTTTGCCGTAGTTCCATCCTGTCATAATCTGCCGAAAAAACACCAGCCACACAATTTTTCAACTCCTTCAGGAGTTGTTCCAGATTACTCCAGGCAGTCAGAAAATCCCGTCCTGCCCGGTGAAAAAGTTCCCATTCCGAACTGCTTTCCCTTTTTTCTATCCTTCTGTTTTTCTTTTTTTCCGGTAAAAGGGCAGAAACGCAGTTGCTGAAAGCAGGAAGAATTTCCTTCCGTAGTATCTCCACCTTTTCCGCTAATTTTTTCCTGATATTCTTCCAGCTGCTTTCTACCATTTTCCCTTCCCTGGTTAAACCAGCCCAGACTGGTTTCAAACGGTGAAACCCGTGCTTTTCCTCCAGCCAGTCTAAAATTCTTGTCACAGTCTGGAGAGAAACTTCCCGGGAAAAAACTTCTGTGGCTACCTCTTCCACATTATGAGCTTCATCCAGGACCAGGCAGGAGAAATGAGGAAACCAGCGCGGTGGATCAAAAATCAGGGCATGGTTGGTGACTATCCAATCAGCCTCTGAAGCTTTCTGTCTGGTGCGCAGGTAAAAACATGACCTGTGCCAGGGACATCTGCGGGCAAGACAGTTTTCCTTTTCACTTCTGATTTGCTCCACCATTTCTTTCAGGACAGGCACCTTTGCCAGGTACCAGCTACTGAGTTCTTCCAGCAGACCGCTTTCTGTTTCTTCCACCCAGGAAGATAAGTAGGCTAAGGCTTTTTTCTCTTCCGGAAAAAGGGGTAAGGGAGAAGAAGAAAGAGCATAAAGCTTGCGCAGACAAACATAGTTTTCCCGTCCTTTCACCAGGCAGGCAGTAAAACTTCCCGGGAAACATTTCTGCAGGAAAGGAATTTCTTTCTGCCAGAGCTGATCCTGTAGATTTTTGGTATTGGTAGAGATAACAACTCTGGCTCCAGTTTCTTTCACATAATAAAGTGCAGGCACCAAGTAAGCTAAAGACTTCCCCACACCGGTTCCTGCTTCCAGGAAAAGATATTTTTTCTCTGTGAAAGCCTGCCAGACAAAATTAGCCATCTGTTGCTGTTCTGGCCTGACTTCATATCCCGGGAAAAACCTGAAGAAAAAACCCTCCGGAGCAAAAACAGAGGAAAACTCTGGCAGCTGTCGCCCTGTTTCCTCCTTTTCCTCTAAAGAATCTTCTGACCTGATTTTTTCCGGTGTGCTCTCCTTCTTCAGGTAATCAATGACCTCTGTTAAAATCTCCACCAGGGGCCAGTCAGTCCCTTCCAGGAAAAACCTTATTTTCTCCAGCCGGTGGAGATGCTCTAACTTCAGACTGTCCAGAAGAAGACACCACAGCCGATAAGTGTTTTCACAGTCACTGAAAGCCCGATGAGCCTGCTGTGGCTGCTGGCCAAACACAGAAAGAAGAGCACTCAGGGAATAATGACCCAGACAGGGAAAAAGAAGACAGGCCAGCTCACAGGTATCATAAAAAGGATTAGGCAAATCAAGGCCATGTGAGCAAAGGAAACTGCGGTCAAAAGAGGTGTTATGGCAGACAACAGGAAAACTGCCTATAAAGTTTCTTACCTCAGTTTTAACTTCTTCCCATCTTTTCCCTTTCTCTTTCACCTGCTCTTCTGTAATACCTGTCAGCCGCTGGATGGTAAGAGGAATTGGTCTTTCCGGATTAACCAGTATCTGGATTTTCTCCTTAACCTGATTCCCGGAAACCTTCAGCCCACCAATTTCCATTATTCTGTCTCTGGTGAAATCCCTTCCTGTGGTCTCCAGATCCAGAAAGATAAGTGTGCGGCTACCGTTGATAAATTGAGCTACGCACATAATTTAAGTTTAACACGAAGAAGAATAGTCTGATAGTTACCTTCCTGCTGGCGGCCTGGTATATCCGCAAAACAGCAGATGAAACGTGGCTTCAAACTATGTTAAAATATTAAGGTGCAAATATGAAGACCTGGCACAAGGTTGTTATAGGCGATGCAAGATGGATGAAGGAAGTTGATAACGAATCTGTTCATCTTATTATTACATCACCACCATACTGGCAGTTGAAAGATTACGGCAATGGGAAACAGATAGGTTTTAATGATAGTTACGAAGATTATATAAACAACCTTAACCTGGTCTGGAGTGAGTGCTACAGAGTGCTGCACAAAGGTTGCAGATTATGTATCAACATTGGAGACCAGTTTGCTCGTTCTGTCTATTATGGGAGATATAAAATTATTCCCATAAGGACAGAAATAATCAAGTTTTGTGAAAGTGCAGGGTTTGACTATATGGGTGCTATTATCTGGCAGAAGGTGACCACCTGCCATACTACAGGCGGTGCAACTGTTATGGGTTCTTATCCCTATCCGAGAAACGGGATTCTTAAATTAGATTACGAATTCATCTTAATTTTTAAGAAATACGGGAATCCCCCGGTTGTTACAAAAGAAATTAAAGAGCAATCAAAATTAACTGATGAGGAATGGAATCAATATTTTACAGGGCACTGGAACTTCAGAGGGGAAAAACAGGATAAACACCTGGCGATGTTTCCTGAAGAGTTGCCAAAACGGCTCATCAAAATGTTCAGTTTTGTTGGGGACACTGTGCTTGATCCTTTTCTGGGTAGCGGGACAACATCTTTAGCTGCCAAGAATCTTAATAGAAATTCTATCGGGTACGAGATAAACGAGGATTTCTTACCAATTATAAAAGAGAAAATCGGGATTAAAGACAACTATGTCTCAGAAGATATGACTCTGGAACTTATCAAGCAGGAGGAGGCGGGAAGAGATTTCAAAGAAAAAATTAAAAGATTGCCTTACATCTTTAAAGACCCGGTAAAATTTGATAAGAAAGTTGACCCGAGAAAATTGAGATTTGGTTCAAAAATTGACCACTCCGATTACCAGAAGCAGGAATATCATAGAGTAAGAACAGTATTATCTCCGCATCTCATAGTTCTGGATAACGGGTTGAAAATAAGATTGATTGGATTAAAACCAAAACTGGATAAGAACCGGGAAGCCGTTCACTTTCTGAAGGAGAAACTTAAAGGACAAAAGGTATTGTTGAAGTTTGATAATATAAAATATGATGAAGAAAACAATTTGCTCTGCTACCTTTATTTACAGAACAAAACCTTCATCAATGCCCATTTGATTAAGAATGGTCTGGTGGAGGTGGATCCTGCTGTAAATCATAAATTTAAGGAGAAATTTTTAAACCTTATAAAATGAAAGTAAAAATAACCGGTAAGGAAATCAGAAAGTATCTGGATATTGAAACCCCCGAATTTCCGAAGTATGTAGCACCGCTTATCAATTTAGCAAACCAGTATGCACAGGGAACCAGACCCAGAGTAGTGGGTCAGATGAGCCAGCTCATTCAGGAGTTTGGAGGCAAAACACTAGCGGAGTGGGAAACATGGTATCTGAAGAGGAAACCTC